>Ga0302277_1000275_pt1 | contig 40674 bp, 38 predicted proteins | sample III_Bog_N3_1_FD_198759 | JGI IMG/M metagenome (GOLD analysis project Ga0302277, IMG submission 198759) | Peat permafrost microbial communities from Stordalen Mire near Abisko, Sweden - III_Bog_N3_1 | ecosystem: Environmental > Terrestrial > Soil > Wetlands > Peat | place: Sweden: Abisko... | reverse complement strand
CAACAGATATGAATACTCAAAAGATGATCCTCAAAGCAAGCTTAGCGTTCGCCATCATACTATGCACCACCATGATACTATCCGCGCAGCCGGGTGGTGGCGGACAGCCGGGCGGCGGCCCTCCGGGCCCGGGTACCGGTGCTCCGATAGATGGCGGGGCAAGTATATTCCTGGCGGCTGTGGCGGGCTATGCTCACCGTAAACTAAAAGCGGAAAAGAAATCATAATACTGATCGAAAGATACTTTCTAACCTGCCGCTTCATATCGGCAGGTTTTTTTATTTGGCTGAGAGAATCCATCGGAGGTTTCAGTTTGACAAGCATTATATGCTATACTGCACACAGCTTTGACAATAAATGGCTAAAGTCAAAAAGGAGTTTTACTAAAAAAGTGAGAGGAAAGAAGTGGGTCTTATTGGGCTCGAACCAATGACCTCTACGTTGTCGACGTAGCGCTCTGAACCAACTGAGCTAAAAACCCTTTTTCCGTAAACGGACGGTAAAGATATAAATCAATAGGAATTTACGAAAGCCTTTTCGAATTGTATCTTAATAAGTCCTGTCCAGTACGAACCAACCAAAGGCACGCATGTTGAGCTTGACCATCGAGTCTTTGATCAGCGGATCAAGCCTCCACCAAGCCTTTTCGAGCATGTTCTTAGCTTCCCTTTCGCAGCGCTCTATGACTTTATGCTTATCCAATAATGCAACGGCCTGTTTTAACTGATCGATATCACTAGTCTTGGAACTTACGATCTGCCATAACTTCTTGCGATCTTTTTTATCCAGATATGCCATCGCTACAGCCACAGGATAAGTGATCTTGCCCGCTGTAATATCTTCGGCCTTGGTCTTGAGATTATCTTTGAATCCCTTCAGATTGAGCGTATCGTCTATGATCTGAAAAGCAATTCCGAGCTTCTCATAATAATCTCCGAGCCCTGCTATCTGCTCCTGAGATGCGCCACCTATCAATGCACCGATCTGCGCGAGATAACTCGCAGGTGCGGCAGATTTGAGACGGTGAGTAGCGAGTACACGCTTACTCAGCAGACGCGCCACACTGTCATCGACCAGTGCCTCCGGCATCATATAGTCGAGGCCTTTGATGTCCATGGCCTGCCCGCTATGTGAGGCACGCATGGCTTCAAAGTACCAGTTGTATACCTGTACCTTTTCCTCAAAGTGCATATCAGCTTCATAGATACATATCTGTCCAAGGAAGTATGCCGCTGTGCCTGAGTTGATCGCTGTGGCCTGACCATGCACCACATGTGCCGATGGACCACCGCGACGTACCGTAGAACCATCCTGCACATCATCTACCATGAGCGAGCCTACGTGCATCAGCTCAGGCAATGCCAGCCAGTCGATAGCCTCCTGCGAACTACCGCCTACTACATCGCAACATGCGATGGTAGCATAAGACCTCCATGACTTGCCACCGCGGTCTGTGATCTCACGTATCGGCTGAATAAAAGTCTCGATGTATGCTTTCTTGTCAAGGTTTTCTACCAAATGTTTATTGCCACGCTTTGATACCAACTCTTCAAACTTCTCCTGCCCGAATGAAAGTGGGATTATTTTCCTTACAGACTTTAGTGTCTGCTTTGACACTGCTTTGAGAAAGGTATTGAGGTCAGAACTATTGACGAAACCATGACGCTCGATATATGCAGGCCCCGATACATTCTTACCTCGCATTTTGCCTGTGGCATTCATACGTCCTTCCCAGAAAGCTGGTTTGGAGATGACTGTAGCAAATTCCTGCGCGGGAAATGCAGCGTCTATTTTTATTGATAGTTTAAAATCGGGTGCCTCCAATTCCCAACTGGTAGGATATGTATTGAATGTACGTGTGCTCGTCCACTCTTCTCCTACCGGCTTGAAATGATAGTTGGTCGAGTGATGGCGATTGCCTTTCTCATCGATGAGTATGATAAATGAACCACAGTCCTCGCCTGTCTTCAGGTCAATAAGATCATAAGCTGACAGTTCACAGCCATTGCTGAGCTGCACAGCGATCCAGTTCCATGACACATCTTTCTTTTGTTCGTCGTTCTTTTTCTCAGGATGCGCACCAAACTCATGGTCATACCAACCTGTCGCTGAGGTGATCTTTAGCTTTTCTCCTTTCACATTGAGTGAACCTTTGACCTCATTGCGTGGTATGAAATAATAAAACATATCCTCCGCGGATACACCACGCACGACTCCATTATCTCCATGGCGTGTAGGCGGCTTCTGCGGAGTAAACTCCAGGTCAGCACTAATATTCAACTCTTCATGGTGCAGGTGCAATACATAGTTGCCGTTCCTTTTTTTCTGAAAAGTATTGCCATCAAAATCAAGAAATAATTTGTCTGATGCTATCACCACATCTCTTGTGAGCAGTTCATCGGGGTAAGGCACTACACCCTTCTCAAGCATCTCGAGTGCCGCTCGTTTGAGGTGAGGGTCTTTGACCAGCTGGCCTTTTTTGATCCGCTCTATACCAATCTGTGGTGCCCTTCTGTCTACGAGAGATACTGTATGATATTTCTTTTTGTCAAGATCCGAGATAGCCCATATCACAGAGTAGCCATACTCTGCCTTTTTTGTTTTCTTGTCATAGCCAAATGCAGATTTGAAGAATGAGGCAAAGACCGAGAAGTTTCTCTCGCCGGCCTTAATATGGCTATGCATATACCACCACTCAGTGGTAGACGATATATGCGGCAGGTCATGTATCTTGAGATCTATGGGCCCTTCTTTAGGCCAGTCAGAGGGAAAAAATACAGGTGCCGGAGAAGTAGCTTTTTTGCTCATATAGAAAATAGAATTGAAAGAGTATACCTATTACTTATTTTTTGAAGTGCACAAAAGTAAAGTATGTTTAGCCAATTATGTATGAATATTCGGTTAAGGTTTATAAATATTAGCCGGTATGCAAGAATCAAAACCTATATTTTTTGTTCTAAGCTACTGCTGTTACAAAAATGAAAATATTAATGCCCGGGACGTATGATAATTATCATCCTCCTAGTCATTTGATTTTGAGTGAGTTTTGATAGCGTAAAAAATCTCCATCTAAACTATAATTATGATTTAGATTGTTTAATCGCTTATCTTTGCAGCAAATTTCGCGCCATGCCAGATGATAATACCCGCAAGCCGGGAGAAATGTTTACCGCCTCTGCACTCAAGAAAGCTACCCCTATCCGTCAGTTCATTTTTGTAAATATCGTAAGCCTTATCTGTTTTCTGCTCGCGGATCTCGTTTGGCATTCCAAAGACCTGATAATGTATTCAGGCTGTTTCGGTGTTGTCTTTTATGTAATGTTCAATCCCTGGCTTTGTCTGCTCACGGACAACAATAAAAAGTACATTATCACCTCCTTTATTCTATTTGTGATCAATACGATCATCATGTACGGAGTAGTGTATTTGCTTACAGGGAAACACGCCGGTAACTCATGGGAAATACGGATCATTTTCATTACGATCAGCTTCTATATGGTCGTAGCATATGGTATGATGATGGGACTGAAGCTGCTCTTTCTCGATCTAAGCGATGGGGGGTTGTAGGATTTAGGATGTCGGAGTTTTGATGTCGGAATCAAATACAAAAAAAAAATCCATTTTCGCCGCAATCAAAATTCCGCAATCCGAAATTAATGATGATGTTTAGCTGAGAGGTAGCGCTCTGTCTCTAATGCAGCCATACAGCCTGTACCAGCGGCAGTCACAGCCTGACGGTATACTTTATCCTGTAGATCACCACAGGCAAAGACACCTTCCACATTAGTCTCAGTGCGACCTGGCATAGTAATGATATAGCCCTGGTCATCTGTGTGAATGTAGTCCTTAAACACATCCGAATTGGGCTTATGGCCTATAGCTACAAAGAAGCCACTGACAGGCACTATGGTCATCGTATCGTCCTTGCAGTTTTTGATCCTGACAGCTTCGACAGTTGTACCGCCGAGCACTTCATCGGTCTGGCTATTCCAGTAGATCTTAATGTTTGGTGTATTCTTCACGCGTTCCTGCATAATGATCGACGCGCGCATTTCATCCCGGCGTACGATCATGTGTACAGTAGAACATATCTTGGACAGATACAGCGCTTCCTCACAGGCAGTATCACCTGCACCGACTATAGCTACTTCCTGTTTGCGATAGAAGAAGCCATCACATACGGCACACGCGCTCACACCTGATCCGTTGAGCCTTTTCTCAGATTCAAGGCCCAGCCATTTTGCCTCCGCACCTGTGGCCAGTATCACAGCATCAGCTTCAAGCAGTTTTTCGCCATCTATCCATACTTTATGCGGAGGATGCTGATTGAACTCGACCATAGTGGCCATCCCAAAACGGATATCTGTGCCAAAGCGTTCTGCCTGCAGCTTGAAATCCTCCATCATCTCGGGACCTAAGATCCCTTTAGGATAGCCGGGGTAATTCTCCACATCAGTTGTATTCATGAGCTGTCCGCCTTGTACCATTCCTGTGTACATGGTAGGTTTCAAACCCGCACGTGCTGCATATATAGCTGCGGTATATCCCGCAGGTCCTGAACCGATTATCAGACAATGAATCTTTTCGCTTTCCATACTTTAATATTATAACTGTATCAGTGTTAGTCGTACTGACCTCAAAAAACTTACGGTCGCAAATGTAATAATGTACGCTAAGTTTTTGACTTAAAGAATGTAAACGAAATGTGGAATACATCTTCATCCCCTGCCCTTCTCCCAAGGAGAAGAATGGAACAGCCATGGTAAGATTGAAAATTACTCTTCGCCTGCTTCGACGGCTGCGTTGACTTTGTCAGCCATAGTTTTGAAGTCTTCGAGAGAAATCGGCTTTTCGTTGAGCTTTACTTTAGACTTGACGAGTAACATAACCTTGTCGGTCAGGAGCTGCTCGCCGGTTTGTTTGATCTGCTCTTTGTCTGCCATTTGCTTAGAGATAAACTGCTCTACCCAGTCGCCGCCCAGGTCGCGGAGGCCATAGCTATATAACTGCTGAATGGTCTTGAGGCGCACTTGCTCTTTGATCTCTTCGGGGGTATTTTCGATATTGTTTTCGCGGATGATCTTGCGTGTGATCAGGTCCCAACGCAGTTGTTTCGCAAAACGCGGATAGTCCTTTTCAATATCCTCATCGCTGACCTCTTTCTCATTAGCCACTTTGATCCAGCGCTTCATAAAGTCGTCAGGCAGCGGGAAATTCACATTCTCAATGATGCCTTTATACAGGTCATTGATCAGGTAGCCGTCAGTCTGGCCGTCGAAGTATGAGTCGAGTTCAGTCTTGATCAGATCGCGCATTCCTTCGATAGTAGTCGGACCGGTTTCGCCGTATACTTTTTTGAAGAACTCTTCATTCACCTCAGCCAGTTTAGAGCGGGTGATGTTATTGAGCGTAAGTTTAAATTTATTGCCGATATGCTCATTATGCGTCGGGTCGGTCTGATTGAGGATATTCTTTGCGATACCTTCCCTGTCGCGGTCTACGATATCCCAGATATTGCCTTCTATGCTGTCTTGTTTCTTTAGTGCGAGGAATGCCGCCTGATGGTCTTTCTTGACCAGGTCCATCATGACAGATGATACCGTGCTCACACCGCCTTCTTTCAGCGAACCATCTTCATTCAGTTCCTCAATAGTGAGGGAAAGAATATCATTCTGCTCGACAGACTCAGGATACTCGTATGTCGCAAAACGCTTACGGATACGCTCGATCTCTTCGTCTATCATCTGGTCAGTGACTGTGATCTTGTATTTATCAAAAGGCTTCGCTTTCTCGATATATGAGAGATCGATCTCAGGAGCGATGCCCACCTCATAGGCGAAGTCGACATCTTGCATGTTATTAATATCGATATCCAGCAGTGCCTGGTCAGCAGCAGGTATCGGCTGTCCGAGCACGTCTATTTTATTCTCCTGAAGGTACTGCCACATCTGGTCGTTGAGGCTTTTATTGATCTCTTCAGCCACTACAGAATTGCCATACATTTTTTTGACCACTCCGGCAGGCACCATTCCTTTACGAAAACCCTTGATGTCAGCTTTCTTAGCGAGCTTTTTGATCTGCTCCATCACCTTTGGTTCGTAGTCCTCTTTTTTGAGCTTGATGCGTACCAGAGATTTGAGGTCGCCGATCTTTTCCTGTGTAATATCCATATAGAAATAGTATTGAGTAGTGAGATATGAGAATTGAGATTAATACAAATTAATTCCTAAAAAAGTGAGAAACGAGAGCCGGTGACCCTCGTTTCTGTCGTTCTGTGCGGGCGGAGGGACTTGAACCCCCATGCCTTGCGGCGCTAGATCCTAAGTCTAGTGCGTCTGCCAATTTCGCCACGCCCGCAAAAATGGAGCGCAAAGGTATATTTTTTCGGGAAAAGTGCAAAGGAGTAATATGCCAATGTGGTAATATGCCAATGTGCCAATGAAATAGCCATTAATCATGTACTACCTTGCCAGAGCGGACGATATTTCCATCTGATAGCAGATGCCAAACATAAATACCTGGTTGAAAAGCTGAAACATCAATCTCAGTTTTAGTATTGATTATGGTTTGGGTACTGAGGTCCTGCCCTAGTATATTAGTGATCACAAATTTCAGGTTTCCGTCTGGCGGCAAATTAATCATGTCTACTGTCAAAATATCTTTTGCAGGATTGGGATAAACGGCGATTGAGATGTCCTGTGGAGGTAGATTTGTCACACCTAGTAATGGATTTAAGCAACTAAAACCACAGGCAGAGTCGCTACCGATGCAATATTCCACCAAACTATTTTCTAACTGTCCTTCATCAAAATTAAGTTGATAGCCCCAAAAGCCAATTGATGTACCGACTGACTCATAAAGTTTAAGATTTGCATAAGTTGAATCAATATCATGTAAATACCATGTTTTAACAGGAGGATATCCGTACAAATATGGCATATAGTTAATACTGTCAACTACATAAAAACTGTCAGGTGTGCCAGACACAGGACATGCAGCATTAAACTTCATTGAATCTCCCACTTGCATTGAAAAATCATAAAGTAAAGAATCTTGGGAACACCAACCCGAAGCAACATAAACTTTCCTGGCTAAGGTATCTTCTCTTAATAAGGCCACGACCTCACAAGGAGTAAAGCTGCTAAAACCACAGTATATTGATGTAGTTGGAGTAGGATTTACTATTCTTAATATGCTTTGGATCAATTGTCTATAGGCTATTCCGTTTAAGGTGTCTGTGCCACCCAGTTTGTATGAATATGTAGTTTGGACCCAACAATCAGTAGGCTGTGGATTCGAAATATCACACTCACAATAATGTGTTGTCATGATCCAATGTGCACTATCTTGTAAAAAAGGCCTGTATGCCTGCCCGGAGGATAGCTGTATCTGAACAAGGATAGCAATAAGTATAGGTAACTTTTTCATGGGTGCTGAGTTTAAATTTAAAGATAAAGAATTTCCAGATCACGGATGCAACCCAGTCAATGCAATATGCTAACCTGCCTGAGGGCAGCCAAGTATATCAAAAAACAGCCAAATACGGGAAATGACTTAATTAATTAGTCTCCACGATATAGATATACTTTTTCCATTCTGCCACCTTTTCGGTAAAAGACTTTTCCTTCATTGTATTAGCCAGAGTAGGGCATTCGAAATTGTCAACATTTTTTAGAAATGCTTCCAGATAACTCGCCTTGACGGCGTAGCCCGCGCTCTCCGCGATAGTACTTTTGGCATAAATAACTCCTACTATGTTGCCCTGCTCATCAATAAGCGGGCCGCCGCTATTGCCGGGGTTGACGGCTGCAGATATCTGATACTTGCTGATGTCTCCCTGTGCGCCGCTCTTGGCGCTAATGATTCCTTCGGTTATTTTGACCTCCTCGCCCATGGCACTGGCAGCGGGAAAACCCAATGCATATACCTTTTCACCCTGTGCCACACCGCTGCTACGAATGGCAGATGGCAGCGGGTTGAACTTTATGTTTTTGTTGCCCAGTTTGATCAGGGCAAGGTCATTGCTGGGGTCAGTAGCGACTACCGTAGCGCCATATTTGGTTGTAAAATCGCCGTCTATCCCCTTTACAGTTATTTCTTTGGCGCCTTCGACACAGTGATTATTGGTGAGCAGATAGCCAGGGGCTATGAGAAAACAAGTCCCCTGGCCTTTTTCTGATTTATGTGCGTTTTCAGAAGCACTTCCGTTGATAGGGTTTCGCAAGTCTTCTTCGTAGCTTATAGCCTTCGACTTGTCGAGATATTTTTTGGAAGCATCTTCGTTTTCGATAGCAAATAAGAGTTCGGCAGTTGCAAATCCTTTTTTGATGTATGCCTTTAAATAATACTCTTTACCTGGCTCTATATCTAGGTTCATGTCCCCACCTGTACCTGTACAGGAAATGATATAGGTAAATTTTATCTTACCTGTAGAATATATTTTGTATTCAGCAGCCCCACCATTATTCAGGTTAAAGAAATCCTGATTGCCTATTTTTATCCTATAACTACAGGCGCTTCCTGCAAATTCTTTGGGCCTGTAAAAATATATGGTACTGTAATTTTTCTTTTCCTGAGCAGGAGCACTCTGCACAAACGATAAAAACATGCAGAAACAGATAATAAGGCGGGCGGCTATTTTCATGGTGATAGTTGGATTTGATTTTTGCAAATATAACAGGGTTTTGGAGCCATCAAAAATCACATTTATTGAGTAAAGTTTTGCAAATGTTCCTAAAATTTGCTATTTTTACATTTAATAATAAAATAAGGCAAAATAAAATTCAATTATGCATATTTTAATTTAAAATTATAAATCCGTCTATGTGAAATAGATTGATTTGACGGAGTTTTAACATTTGTCAAAAAAGGGGGGTTAAGGTGGTAAATTTGAATTTTTCCTAATACATAACTAAAAAAATGTACCAGCTATGTTCAACCACCAATTAAACATTAATTTGCAGTCATGAAAAAAATACCGGCTGCTATCTATACGGCTTATGTAGGGATATTATTCTTTCTATGCCTGACCTGTATGCTCATCATCTATGTGCCCCTGCTACTGATCCGCAATGACCGCAGCCGCATGAAGATCATTTATATTCTCAATAAGATATTTCTGAAATGGATATGGTCTACGCTCGTTGGCATCTGGGTGACAGTCGAGGGCCGTGAGAAGATCAAAGATGACCAGACCTATGCCTTCGTCTGCAATCACAGCAATATGCTCGACATTCCTTTCACGGCATCCTGCATAGACCACTACTACAAGCCGCTGGTCAAGAAAGAACTCATGAGTTTCCCGATACTGGGGCCACTGCTTAGGATGACATCTCTGGGAGTGGATAGATCAAGCCCCGAAAGCCGGAAAAATGTCTCTGTAAAAATGGCTGATGCCATGAAGAATGGATTATCGCTGCTGATATTTCCCGAAGGCACACGCAACCGCACACCTGAACCAACTAAAGAGTTTTATGATGGAGCATTCAAGGCGACCATAGCCGCACAGGCAAATATTGCTCCTATTGTCCTTATCAATATCCGTCATCTCCAGCCGGTAGATTCTAATTGGGTGTATCCCGGCCGCATCACGATGAGGTTTCTCGATCCGATCTCTACTGTGGACATGACAGAGGCAGATACTGAAGCTCTGAAAAACAAGACCAGAGGCATGATAGATGAAGTACTGAGAAAGGAAGACGTGCTGTATAAAAAGTAATCCGGAAATCCGGTAAAAAGGAAATCAGGAAATACATGCGATTTATTAAGAACATCATCAACCTGATCTACAGCGGCTATTGCATAGTCATGTTCTTTGTCGTTTTATTTTTGCTGATGTTTGTTTACGGTTCTGTTTATTTTATGAATGACAGGACTCGCACGCTGGCTGCCTATGGAGCAAATAGAATAATGACATGGGCATGGTTCAAAATATGCGGCTATAGCATAGAGGTAGAGGGCTGGGAAAAGGTAGACCCGGCTAAGACCTATATGTTCGTAGCCAATCACACTAATATGCTCGATCTGCCTATCACAGGTTTTTTCCTGCAACACTACTACAAAACACTGGTCAAAAACGAACTCAGATATGTGCCTATATTCGGTTTCCTGATCAAGATAAGCAGTGTCAAAGTCGACAGGTCAAACCCGGAAAGCAGAAAACTCAGCAGCCAGATCATAGTAGACAAACTGAAGCATGGAATCTCTTTTATGATATTCCCCGAAGGGACAAGAAACAAGACAGATCAACCAATGAAAAGCTTCTATAGCGGGGCATTCAAGACTGCGATATTGGCGCAGGTACCCATACAGCCGATGGTCTACCTAGACCATCGCCGCCTGCAGCCTGTCAGAGGGTATCGATTCTATCCCGGGCATATTCGCGTCAGAGTACTCGATGCCATAGAAACCAAAGGAATGGAATATGAGCAGGCCGACCAGCTGCAAGACAAAGTATATAAGCTAATGGAAAGCGTGATACTGAAAGAGGATAAGAACTATAAGAATAACCCTCAAAGGGTTTAAAACCCATTGAGGGTTGGTAGACTTCCCATCACTTCTTTTTGATCTGACCGAGGATATATACAAAGCGGAAGGTAAGCACATTATTGAATTGGCCGTTTTCGCGTGCTCCCGAGACGGCATTTCTGATACTGATCGTGGAGTAAGAATATCTGAAGCCCAGGGCATAGTGCATTTTGATAGTACCCTGTATACCTGCGAAAGCTTCAAGATCGAACAAATGCGGCTGGCCATAAGGAGAGTGGCCGGTCACGTTTATACCTTCATAGTTAAACTCCTCATATCGCACCATCACACCCGGCGAAAACCCGGCAGTGATCGTGAGTATATCTTTTAGGAAATGAGCATTGGCTGCAATAGGTGCTGCTATATAGTCCCACTGCACATTGTACATTTCAGACTGGTCAGGAGTAGATGGCAGGCGTGCGCGGGCTCCCTTCATGGTGTAGTCGAGCTCCAGGCTGACAGAAAAAAACCGGTGGACCCTCGCCATAGCACCGATACCGACCTCTGCACCGAAATACTTATAGCCCCACTCTGCATCGCCGTCTATCTGGCAGAGGTTGAGCCCGGCTATAAAGAGGCCTTTGAAGACGCCTTCTTTTCGGAAGTCATAATTGTCCGGCGGGCGATGGGTTGGTTTGTGTTCTGTAGTAGCTTTGTATTTTTTGCCTTTGACCTTGACTGCATTGCCATATTCATCTACATCATCATCCGATGTCTGTGTGGCTGTAGAGTCCTGGGCTTTTTTCTTTTTGCTGAAGTCAATCGTATAGGTGCCGTTCTTCTTGGTGACAGAAGGCTGTGCCATCAGGATGGTGGGAAATAAGAATAGTAAAAGAAAAAGCTTCTTCATGTATCGAAGATAGGCAAAGTAGAGAATAGTGAATAGAGAACAGAGAATAATGCCTGATCGTAAACAAACTATAGCTGCATGCGGAGGATCATAGCAAAATGATCGGAGAGATCTTTGTGGTTAGCGTCCCACTGCTGCTCAAACCTACGGACAGTGCGGGTAGCAGAGACAGGTTTTACGCCATTACCTTTGAAGAAGACATAATCTATGACATTGCGTTTGGCGGGATTGTATTCCTCCATATCATTGAGTGAATGGTCTGAAGTGTATTGCAGGTCGCCGCTTATGGTTCCGTCTTCGGCATTCAGCGCCCTGACCAGTGAGTCATATAGTTCAGGGTTAGCAGCCTTTTTGGTATTAAAATCACCCGCCGCGAACTGAGGCACACCTACCTGCTCATGTCTTTTGAGCAGTGCACCCGCTTCAGCGTACTGGCTTTCTTTGAGCTCTTTGCTGCCTCCCGCCTGCATGTGGGTGCCCAACAGCTGAAATTTTCCGGCTGGATGCGCGACCTCGACTAGCATAGAGCCTTTATTTCCGGCACAGTCTATGCCTTTGCATTGGCTGTATTTGATACTTTCGATCTCCGTGAGTGGGTATTTGCTGAACATCAAAACCCCTCCAGCTCTTTTGTAGCTGACCACTTTACGGTTTTGAAATCCCATATTGTAAGGATAGGCAGCTGATAGTTTTTTCCTCAGGATACGGTCAGCCACCCCGTCAAAAGCCTCCTGAAATACGATCACGTCTGCACCTTCCTCGATGACCTTGTCAGGTATCAGGCGGGCACGCTTAAGAGGGAAGTGATGAATGAAGCTATTCGCGCCGCGTGGCAGCATTTTGATATTGTAGGTCATGATACTGATCTGTCGGGACGGGATATCGCTCTTTGGAATATCTGAGCCACCACATATACCAGTCATAGCAATGAACAGCAGCAGAATTGACAAAAGATATTTCATTAATGGGATATTGACTTATTTATCCTGTAGAGTACCTATCACGGTGATACCACCTTTGACCTTCTGCTTGAGGTCCACATCTATAGTGGTGCCTATGGGTAGGAAGAGATCGACCCTGGAGCCGAACTTGATAAAACCAAACTCGGTAGACTGTGTGATGCTATCACCCTCCTCTACATAGAAGCGGATCTTACGGGCTAGCTTGCCGGCTATCTGGCGGATGAGTATCTCTACACCGCCTTCATTTTCGATCACCACAGTATTGCGTTCGTTCTTTTCAGATGATTTCGGGTGCCATGCCACGAGGTATTTGCCGGGGTGGTATTTCTGGTACTTGACCAAGCCGCTCACAGGGCTGCGGTTGACATGCACATTGGCAGGAGACATAAAGATAGATATCTGTATACGCTTGTCTTTGAAGTATTCATTCTCCTGTACCTGCTCTATCACCACCACTTTGCCGTCTGCCGGGGCTATGATCTTATTGTCATCGAGCTGGTAGTCCCGGGTTGGGATCCTGAAAAAAGATACAAAAGCGAGTATGACGATGGTAGATATGATAGCTACTATGACCGATATGACGCCACTGTGGAGTATTATTGCTAGAGGAAGGTTGATCAATAACAGCATGATGCCCGTTACTATGATTATCTGATGTCCCTCCCTGTGGATAGCGACTTTTCTTGGAAACATATATTGCTTAATAAGAAAGACGACTGCAAATTTAGCAATTTCTCAATATAAGCAAGCTTTTTTCTGATCATCCCTCCTAAGCATCTGACTAGTAATTAGTTCAGAAAGTCAATAAGCAGATAAATGTCATTGATCCTATCAACTGCAAAAACCGCCAACATCGTAAACGGCAGGGCTATCAATATAGCATCCAGCCTATCGAGAAAACCGCCATGACCTGGCAGGAAAGCACCTGAGTCCTTGACACCTAGGCTGCGCTTGAGGAGAGACTCTACCAGATCGCCCAGAGTTGCGAATATGAGTGTCACAAACCCTATAATAAGCCATTGCACATTGGTATAGGTCCAGACAGTGAACCAGTTAGCATAGTGAAATTTGGAAGCCAATAAGCCTAATATCTTATCATAAAAGAAAACAAATATGAGCGACAGGATCATTCCACCTACCATTCCTTCGACAGTCTTCTGGGGTGATACCCTTTCAAATAATTTCCGTTTACCAAAAAGAGAACCTGTAATATAGCACATAGAGTCATAGAACCAGATCAGGAACAACACTGCAATCGCAAATACAGCTCCTTTCTCAAAATAGAGATAGTTGAGTATCATAACCGGAAGTACTATATAAATGAATGGCAGTATGTTCCATCCGATATTTTGAAAGGGAGTCTCTGATTTCGAGAAAAGCTCACGTACGAAATAAAAGAACAAAATAGGGCTGAGGATAATGGCCAGATCATCAAACCGGTAGCGGAAATGAAACAACCATGACAGCGCCACGGCGATGATAGTAAGTATGACAGCCAGACGGCGAGACTTTCTATTGTCTGCTTCATTCACATGACGGGCTGAGCCTGTGATCGTATAGAACTCATACACACCGCCCATGGCAGCTATCAGGATGACGATACCGTATGAAATACGGCTGGCCAGGATGGCTGCAATGATCAGGACCGCTACTGTAAGCCCGGACGCTGCTCTGACATAGAAATTCTTCATGTGATTGCTTTAATATTCACAAATATATTTAATTAATGATACCTGCAGGGTTTTTGCCGCTCCATTTTCGCATCAGGATCAGGCCGCCTATCATGACCGCTCCTGCTGGCAGTGTGAGATATAGGGGTAGCGTATCGCTGCTGGCTACGTCACTATGGATCATCCCTTTCAGGTAGGCGTATTTGCCGATCACTACGGCAAAATTATTCAGAAAATGTACGGCGATGCTCACCCATATCGATCCCGAGTAGTAATAGATGAGGCCGAGCACCATGCCCATGCACCAGATAGCCAGAAAGTTATCAAACTCAAAATGCACGAGGCTGAACGTAAGCCCTGTGACAAAGATCGCTCCCATCGGCCCCAGATTAGTTTGTGATAGTGTATTCTGAATCGTGCCGCGAAAGCAAAACTCTTCTGCCACAGCTGGCAAGAGTGCCATCACTACCGTGAGCAGCAACAGACGCTTCACACTTGTCTCCGAGAAAAATGCTTCAACCATCTTATCGACCTGCTGCTCCATAGTTCTTAGCTGAGCCCAATCGCCGTGCAGAGGTATAGCAGCATTGACCTGCACCAGCCACTGGGTGAATATAGCTGCCATAGCCATGATACTGAAAGCTAGCAACCAGTATTTGGGGGAAGGTATGGTCTTCATACCCATACTGGCAGCCATGTCATAGCGAAAGATGAAATGGTACACGAGGACAGGGAGCAGGAAGAAACCTATCGACGAGCACATGGCCTGAAGATAGATCAGGGCAAGGGGATGTTTGAGCTGCTCATCCGCTGTCTTAATAAATGAATCCGCATCCTCGATCCCAAAGAACAAAGGTAGGGTATACTTGACGACAGTCTCTGAAAGGATGAGACATACTATCATCAGTACGAAGAGTACCGCGAGCATGATAAATGAATTGAGTCCCCTCCTACCCCTAAATGAATCCTCCATATAGGGCAAATGTAGAAAAATAGAAGTAAGATACAGGCCTCAGGCATAGGCTATGCTTAATTTACCCAAGGAATAACAATCCTATAACATCTAAACCATAAATGCATTGTATTTTTATTATGACCTATCTTATTACCTTTTATCAATTATTATATAGCTTTGCCTCGGTTTGAAAAAAGCACTCTCCATATTATTGACATTCTCGATCATAGCTCAGGGTATGCTCAACTTAGCGCTGTGTGCCTATTATCAGATGAACAAACAGGAGATTATTGCGAAGTTTTGTGTCAATAAGAACCGCCCGATGATGCACTGCGATGGCCAGTGCTATCTGGGTAAGCAACTCAAAAAAGCGGAAGAGAATGAAAAACGCCAGAACCAATCCCTACGTGAAAAGGATGAAGTAATATCTCTTTACAATCAGCATACTCAACTCGTCTATATTCCTAATTTCAGTTTTGTCAGCTATATAGGTTACTATATAGACAGGCAGCTGAGCGCTCCGCACATAGTCCTCGACCAGCCACCACGGGTTTAGCCACCATACCATGGTTTGTGTCTTCACAAACCATCTCAATAGCTTCGATCTGTTCGAAGGTTATTTGATCATTATTGGCTAAATCAATTTAAAATGAACTCAGACTTAGTGCTGATCAGGTACTTTGCAAAGTACTTCTCAGCTATCATATTTACAGCACTTATGCTTTTCGCTGCCTCCTGCAAAAAGGAAAGCAGTACTTCTGCACAAAACACTATACCCTCTAACCTGAAGCTAATAAGTAGCGGATATGCGGGCGGTGCATCTACCAGAGTGGATATATATGCTGCTACAGATCTGTATGCAGGTTATAACAAACTATATATCGCCCTGTATGACTCAGCCAGCAATAACCGTATCACCCAGGCTCAAGTCAGCCTAAGCGCCATGACTGATGCAGGGATGAATGGCCCGGTCGAAAACCCCGTCGGCACCAATGCAGACAATGGCCTTTTTAATGCGGCTTCGGTATTTGTAAGCTCCGGTAGCTGGACAGTGACCACACATATCCGGAATACTGCCGGCAGCGGAACCGGCAGTTTCATAGCTTCAATCAATGTCGTTCAACCCTCACCAGCCAAATCATATTCGGTCATGACGGCAGATAGTTCAAATTTATTTGTATCGATTGTTCAACCTACAAATCCCCTGCTCGGCGTCAATAATTTCGAAGTGGTCGTGGACAGGCAAATAAATACAATGAACTATACGCCCGACAGCACATATATGATATCGATCGATCCCACTATGCCTTTGATGACCGGTATGAGTTCTCCTAATAATGTGAACCCTTCTTATACTGGCAATGGCCACTATACCGGCAAGGTGGACTTTATCATGGGTGGTGGCTGGCAAATATATGTGGACCTGCTGAGAAACGGAGTGGCATCTGATACATCACATTACTTCTCACTCAACCTCTGATCATGTATTGGAAATATTTTTACATATTAATGTTCATGATCTCAGGGCTGCCGTTCATACATGCGCAGTCAAAGTGCGATTCTGCCTGCACGTCTAAATGCTGTAATCTGAAGGAAGTCACTGTGTCAGGCAATACCGACGAAGATCCCCAGTTTAATTTTTATAAGCAAAACAAGCTGCCTACTACTGAGGAGATACTAGCCAGGATGCCGGGTGTATCTCTGATCAGGCGTGGTAACTATGGCATGGAGCCTGCCCTGAGGTGCTACTGCGGCGGGCAGATCAATACGACGATCAGCGGCATGAAGATATTCAGTGCTTGTACAGACAAAATGGACCCCGTGACCATCTATATCGAGCCTAACAACCTCGAATCAATAGATGTCACTCAGGGAGCATCTGGCAGTAAATACGGAAGCACTATCGGCGGCTCGATGAATATGGATGTAAAAGAGGCCTCACTCACACCGGAGCGTACTTTTTATTTCAACACATCGTCGTCATACTCCAGTGTCAATAATGGCTACAATGGTAATATGTCGCTGATGAGTACGGGGCCAAAGGTGTCATTCAGGATAGGTGCCGTGTACCGCAAGGCAATGGACTACAAAGAAGGCGGCGGCGAGACGGTGTTGCATTCGGGGTATGAAAAGGCAAATTTTTCTGCCTCTGCTACTGTCAAACTGCGCTCCTGGGAAAAACTGGTACTGGACTATATAGGTGATTTTGGTTGGAATATAGGTTTCCCGGCACTGTATATGGATACAAAGACCGCACGTGCCAATATCGCTTCCGTAGCATATACGACCGCACCTGCACGTAAGATACTCAAGAGGGTAGAAACGAAAGTGTATTTCAATCACATCTATCACCTGATGGACAACTCTCAGAGGACTGATGCACCGATGCAGATGACGATGCCGGGATGGAGTACTACAGCAGGGGCATATTCGGATATGAAGCTCGCAGCGGGCAGAAACAATCAGGTCGAGCTTCGCGGCGACTATTATGCTAACTATACCAAGGCCAGCATGACCATGTATCCCGAGAATGCACCCAGCATGTTCATGCTCACACTGCCGGACAATCTGAGACAGTTCGTCGGGGCGTATGCCGGAGATGAATGGAAGATCACAGAAAGCCACATCCTGCGCTTCAATGTCAGGACTGAGCTCACACATGCAGGTCTCCTGACCGATGCGGGCAGGGCGCAATGGGGTATCTTTACTGATACCACTACCACTACTAAGTTTCTGCCATCGGGCTCTGTGCAGTATACCTGGCTGGCACCACAGCATATATCAGTCAGCCTGACCGGGGCTTATGGTAGCAGCGCACCTACCAGCAACCAGCTTTATGGTTATTATTTATTCAACACACTGGATAACTATGACTACATCGGCAATCCATCTCTGAAGACTGAAAAGTCCCTTCAGGCAGATGCTACTGTAGCCTATAACCATAATATATTGGGAGTAAGCCTTACAGGATTTTACCACCATCTGTATGATTATATCATTGGTTATATCATACCCGGATATACACCGATCATGCCCGGAGCAACCGGAGTGAAGCAATACAGCAATATGGCAGGAGCTTTTATCACAGGAGCAGACGCCTCGGCAAGTATCAACCTGAAGCAGGGATTTCAATCTATGAATACCCTGACCTACTCCTATGGCACACTCTCCGATGGCAGCCCTGTGCCTATGCTGTCGCCGCTGAGAGGGGTGAGCTCTGTGCGGTATACGTACAAGGGCTGGCACATACAGGCTGAGACAGATTGGGCCACTGCCAAGGACCGTATCAATACCTCTGTGGGTGAGATCAGTAGCCCAGCCTATGCCCTGCTGAACCTGCGTACAGGCTACAAATTTGTATACCATAATCATATATGGAACGTTAACCTATCTGTCGAAAATGTGCTGGATGAAAAATACAGGACCTATTCTGACTGGGGTACGGTGCTCCGCCCGGGTAGAGATTTTGTCGTATATGTAGCATATGCATTTGGAAAGTAAATTCAGGTGTCTATGAAAACTTTGTCCTATGACTAGTCTTAACCCATTTATTTAAACATAACCAAAACAAAAAATGAAAAAAACAATAATTCTATCTTCATCACTTTCACTCATGGTCATGGTCATGCTGACATGCGGCTGTAAGAAAAGCACTAGCAACCTATCGGAATCATGGAACTGGAAAGGTACTAACTATACGAGCACCTCATGTGCAGTAAGCACCGACTCAGATGCAAATTACGGTCGAAACTCCAGCTTATCGGTACAGAGCGGCTCTAATACGCTTCAGGTTATTTTCTTTGGCCCGTTTCCAACTAGCTCCTGCATTGATACGGTGGCAGCATGGGGTACCACAGGTGATGTGAACCAGGTGACGATCAGCCTCACATCCGGTGCTAATACATACCAGTCTACCGGCGGCAATGGCTATAATCAGACGGTGAATGTAACAGTCAAAAACGGTGTGGTTTCAGTCAGTGCCCCTTCGACCAATCCAGCAGAGCTGCTTAATATTGCCTCGGCATCTACAGATAGTGCAGGGGTATATTTCTCCATAGTTCAGTAAATAAATTCGGGCCCATAAAACCATTCGAGCAATTTTAGGTCAAAATATTATCAATAAATAAATCAAAAAAATAAAATGAAAAACTTAATTATTTCAACATTAGCAGGCATGTTCATGGCAATAATGCTTATGACGGGGTGCAGCAAGACCAACACCTCAAATACCCAGGTTCTGGTTGGTTTTCACTTCCATACTTTTATAGGAGGCAATCTGGTGGATCCGTTCTTTTACCCGCAGCAGGCATTCACCGACTCTGCCGGTCGCTATGAGCACCTGCAGGTAGCACAGTTTTATGTAACCAATATTGCCATACATCTCTATGGTACCAATACATGGGTACCAATAGCAAGTGATGTGATCGAAAAAAGGATCCAAAACGAAATATACCCATTGGGAAATATCACTTCTGCGGCTATGGACTCAGTGAGGTTCACTGTAGGTCTGGGCAATGCACTCAACAGCCAGCAGCCATCGGCTTTCTCTTTGAGCAGCCCTACTGACTCGGTGCTCGCTACAGGCAGTCAGGCAGAGGCACTGATGTATGGCAGCGGAATGGCTGGTATGAGCACTATGCCGTCAGGTTATACTTTTATGAATATACAAGGCTATGACAGTACGGATGCTTTGCCATTCAGCTATCAGGTCGGCGGCTATGGTGACACAGTAAATGTAGTTTTGGGCTATGGAGGTGGATTTAACTTCGTACCTGTACTCACAGGAGGCGGACTGAATCTGATACATATCATAGCAGATTATGGCAAACTGCTTCAATCCATCCCGACTATTAATTCAACAAATAATAACAGCACTTTTTATGGTCCTAACCCAACCCCATCAAATACGCTGCTGAACAATATCAAAAACATGTTCAGGTGGGAATGCGATCCTCCTATCAACTGCTAAATCTGAAGGAGGATTTAATTTCGTAACTTTATAGAAAGATCAAAAATGTGGAGGGCAATTCCGGTATGTATTTTTATAATAGTGGTTCTCGCGTCCTGTACAAGAGATACCGCTATTTATAATCCATGCCCGAGTTGTCCTTCTAACATTTCTTTTAAATCTGCCATCATTCCTATCTTCGCAGCCAACTGTGCCATCACAGGCTGCCATAACGCCACCACTGACGCCTTTTCCCAGAATTTTGATTCTGCCCATGCATACGCCAGCGCCACCCGCCCCGGCACAGGCAATGTGACCCCCTACAATGCCAATAATAGCCTGCTATATACTATCCTATTGGGCACAGGAGGGGCCAACCATATGCCACTCAATGCCGCTCCACTGAACCCATGTGAAATACAGCAGATAGCCTGCTGGATCAATCAGGGAGCGCAGGACAATTGATAGGTTTAGTTAACCCATAAATCGGGGTGTATTTCAAATTTTCCTTTAATAAAAATACCAAAAATCGTGGCGATGACCTATGGGCTTCCAAAGAACAATATTTGTGTTATTAATGCAAATATAGCATAATATATTTAAATTGCAAAATCGCGAGGCCCTGCCCAAAGCATGTTTTTTAGAACATGTGAGGTATATCCGCGTTTATCGGTCGAAAAGAAAATGAAGGCCGACCTGAAACCCTTACAGTAAGCGGTATACGGCATACCGGGCAGGATTGATTTTAGAATTGGTTTTCGCAATAATAAAAAAGACGGTTTTACTGGGTTTTACCATCTTTCGAAAATCAATTATCGAGCATTTTATTTTATGCTATCCTTGATATCTATGATAGCCGCGCAATGTAGTCGCCGTCAGGCTGGGTGCAATTTTTCCAACACCCATCATACATCAGCAATCATAAATCATAAATGATTCGCTATCTTTGCAAACTTTAATGGCAAAAATAGCACATATAGATCTCGGTGAAAATCCGCTACTGCTCGCTCCTATGGAGGATGTGAGTGACCCGCCTTTTCGCCGCCTCTGCAAGAAGCATGGGGCCGATATGCTATATACGGAATTCATTTCTTCTGATGGCTTGATCCGTGACGCCGAGAAAAGTACTAAGAAGCTCGATATCTATGAAGATGAGCGCCCTGTGGGCATACAGATATTCGGTGGTGAGGAAGAAGCCATGTCGCTCAGTGCAAAGATCGTAGAGCGCGCCAAGCCCGAACTGCTAGATATCAACTATGGCTGCCCTGTCAAGAATGTGGTCTGCAAAAATGCAGGCTCGGGCATACTCCGCGATATAGACAAGATGGTTCGCCTGACCGATACTATCGTAAAATCAACTAATCTGCCCGTCACTGTCAAGACACGTCTCGGCTGGGATGCAAACTCTATCAAAATAGTCGAGGTAGCAGAAAGGCTGCAAGATATTGGCATTAAGGCCATATCCATCCATTGCCGCACTAAGCACCAGATGTACACCGGCAAAGCTGACTGGAGCTGGATAGCTAAAGTGAAAGAAAATCCGCGGCTTCACATACCTGTCTTTGGCAATGGTGATGTCACTACTCCCGAAGATGCCAAAAGAATGATCAATGACTATGGCGCTGACGGCGTGATGATAGGCCGCGCTTCTATCGGCCATCCATGGATATTCAGAGAGATCAAACACTATCTCAGCACCGGTGACCACATGGCACAGCCTACACTAGCCGAACGCCTCGATGCATGCAGGGAACATATACAACATTCTATAGAATGGAAAGGACACAACCTCGGCCTGCTGGAGATGCGCCGCCACTATGCTCCCTATTTCAAAGGTCTGGAGCATATCAAACCTTTCCGGTCACGTCTAGTCTTGAGCATGAGCGTGCAGGAGATATATGACATCCTCGGCGAAATAGAAATACACTATAGCGGACTGGAAAATATCTGGGCGAAGCCAAATGTCAAAGCAGAGTATGCTGGCATAGATGCCTGACGAAAACTTATTCATTTTATATTTATCATTGCCGTTCATACTGATTTGGCTATAATGCAAAAACCATACACCCTGATCATACCTAGTTGGTACCCTACCGACAGTAATGCCCTGAACGGGATCTTCATCGAAAAACATGTCAGGGCGATCTCCGGTTTCAGCAATGTAGTGGTCATGTATATCACTGATAATGGACCTCAGGATATCAAAGAAGAGACTGTCAGTGATTCATATGTCAAATACATTCACCCGTATACCAAGTCCCATTCTCGTGCCGTTAATCAGCTAAAATATATTTGGTCGCAGAAAAAGGCCTATGACCATATCGTCAGAAAATATGGCAAACCCTCGATGTTGCACCTGCAGGTAGTATTTCCGGCGGGGATATTCGTTTACTTGCTTTTACTTTTCAGTAGTATACCCCTCATCATCACGGAGCACTGGTCCGGGTATACAGATGAGGATGGGAGGTATCAGAGGCTATCGCCTATCCTGAAATACCTGATCAAAGAGCTATTTAAGAAAGCAAAAAAAGTATCTGCAGTATCACAATACCTGAAAGATGCGATCATCCGGCAAAACCTTACTACAACCGATAAAATATCAATAGTATCCAATATCCTCAATACACCAGACAAGCAAGACACACAAATAAACATACCGGCAACGAAGGCGCTCTATATCGGCAACCTCAACGACCATGAGAAGAATATATCCCTGCTGATCGAGGCTACCGGGCTGGTCGTAAAGAAATATCCCGATTTTGAGCTGACCCTGATCGGTGGAGGACCCGAATCACAGAAATTTATAGACCTCGCCGCGAGCAAAGACCTGCTGAATAAAAATATTCGGTTCAAGGGCTATATACCTAACTCAGAGCTTGGCAGCTTCTATCAGGAAAACAGTTTCTTTATACTTACCAGCAATTTTGAAACCTTTAATATTGCTGCAGCTGAGGCCCTGCTCTATGGACTGCCTGTAGTATCTACTATGTGCGGAGGCCCGTCAGAATATATAAATGATCAGACAGGCATCTGGATCCGGGAAAACTCCCCTCATGGCATAGCTGCGGCCATCATAGAGATGATAGAGCGGCGCGGTGCATTTGACTCAAAAGCCATAGCGGCTGATATGTCTGCCAGATACGGCTATGACACGATAGTCACAGAGTTGAAAAATTTATATAACATTAATACAAATTAGTTTACAGAGAAAACGATAGATTTAGCGCAGAATAATACAAAAACAGAAAATGATCGACCTTATATCAAACACACTGTCTTCAATCACCAGAAAGCTGGCTTTCATACCGGGGATGTTTTATGTCACTAAGCCCTTTCACAAAGTATTCACAAAGTATTATTCAAAACAAGGAGACAAAGCCGGATGGCGGATCATATCACTCAATGGGTATAAAATGAAAGTAAATGTCACTCACAGAATGGCTTCATATATCTATTGGAGAGGTGCGCATGAGTGGGCGCCTCTTATGTTGCTTCAGAAAGAACTAAAAAAGGGGATGGTAGTGTATGATATCGGCGGAAACATTGGTGAGATGGCTTTATTCTGTGCTCATAAAGTCGGTGATGAAGGTAAAGTATACTCATTTGAGCCATTGGATGAAACCTATGAAGTCCTTCGTGAAAACGTAAGCCTTAACAAATACAATAATAGACTAGTGGCATTTAATATTGCTTTGTCTGACAAAATAGGAGAAGCAGATCTTTTTGCGGCATCCGAGCAAAACGACCTGGGGTCATTTGAAGATGGTTCACATACATTATACGCGACCAAGAACAGAGGGACTTTTCTCCAAAAAATAAAAATGGAGACACTTGATAATAAACAGAAGGAACTTCTGCCTCCTGACTTTATGAAAATAGATGTGGAAGGTGCAGAGTTATTTGTGCTCAAAGGAGGCAAAGAAACGATCAAAAAATATCATCCGAAGATTTTGCTTGAATTTAACGCTGATACTTTTCAGGCAGCAGGTTATACTCAAACGGATGTTCTGGATTTTCTCAGACAGTTCGATTATAAATTCTTTGCCATAGAAAACCGAGGCAGGCTGACTGAACTTAATACATCAGCACTCCCTGAGTTTGTCAATTTACTTTGTATTTGATTGTGTTGTTCTATTAGTCTGTCAGAACTATTTTGCCGTTATGAGTAGCATTATTTATGCCATCAGACGAGATGTTATAAATATACATGCCACTGGCAAACTCACTGAGAACAATATCAAATGACGCTTGCCCTTTAGGTAAGATATTATCTGATACCTTTTTACCACTTAGATCATACAAGCTAAACATAGCTGCATCAGATAATGGTTGTTGAATTAATATATGCACAGTATTATTAGAATGCCAGACCTTGAAGACATTCTGGTCTACATTTGTTACAGAAGTGGCGAAAACACTCGTTTTCCACATACTATCTGTCGGTGTGAAAGCGCTGTTTTCACCCATTCCGACTATTGCAAAAGTGCTGCCATTACTGGCATAAGAGCCTACTCTGACTCCTGATTGAGGAAACGCATTCAATTGTGTCCATTGATCCATATCCGGATCATACTCCCAAGTCTCATTATTAATATAAGTGCTGGTACTATCAATGCCGCCTACTATATAGCCCTTACCATTTAGCACAAAACTCGCACAGTCCCTTCTTGATCTACCGGGAAAGGTAGCTATAGCAGACCACCGACCTGATAGTGTATCATATCTATAGCAATCCGTATAACTTATTGAGATGTTATTTTGATCTTGTCCTAAACAAACATACGCTGTGCTACCAATTACAAAAGAAGAGGCACTTTGACGGGCTAAACCCGGAAATGGTGCAACAGTATCCCATACATTGGTTTGAGAGTTATAGCGATAAAAAGTATTGAAATATGGCGAATAAGTCAATCCCATAAATCCATAAGGTCCAATAGAAAAAGATGTTCCTGTATATCCCGGAACACCTGGAAAAGTATCCATAGCAGTCCAGAAATCTGCAACCGGATCATATTGCCATAGGGTAGTATTATAATTGTATGATCCGGGTAATGCTCCGTCACATAAATAAACTTTTCCGTTGATCACAAACGGACACGTCGCTGCCAATTCAACCCCAGCAGGTATGGGCGATTTTGATATCCATGAATTGTTAAGGGAATCATATTCATACAAATCGTCTACCTGAACTGAAGATGATAAAGCCCCTGAACCGGTATAAAAATTGTTACCTATCATGAAACTGAATGACCCAGATCGTCCTCCTTGCGGAAAATTAGCGATAGGTGTCCATGTGAGTTGAGAGTAACCTGTCAGACAAAAAATAGACAATGCAAATGTGAGTAGTGTATTTTTCATGGTGTTGTAATTTAGTTATGAGTCCAAAATAAACAATATAACTAATATGGCAAATATTTATTGATACAATGTAATGGTTTGAATACCGTTTTCATTCTTGAGCGTTAATCCGCTATACTTGCAGTATAATTATTCGCATTTGGGCATCATACAGCGTCAGGGCATCAGAAATAGCATCATCACATATATCGGTATCGCTATAGGTGCTGTGAGTTTGCTCATCATCCAACCACGCTTTTTGACCAAAGAGGAAATAGGGTTGACCAGATTGCTGTTTTCCTTTTCCACAATTTTGGGCAATCTGATGTCACTGGGTGTCACGGCTACCATAGTAAGATATTTCCCCTATTTCCGTGACCGTGACAGAAATCATCATGGTTTCTTTGGGTTCATGCTTATTTTCCCTTTTTTGGGCTATGTTTTTTTTGCTTCGCTTTTGTTTCTTTTCAAAGGATATGTCATTGCAAAATATGTAAACCAGTCAAAGCTTTTTACGGAGTATTTCTATTACATATTCCCATTTTCTTTCTTCCTTACTTTTACCAGTATCCTGACAGCGTATTCGCAGTCTATATTCCGCACATCAGTACCTGCACTCATCAATGATGTATTGGTCAGAATAGTTTCCATCATCCTTTTTACGATTTACTTTATACACTGGATAGACAGGGACCAATTCATCATGTTATTTGTGGCTATCTATGGAACGCAGTTTGTGGTATTGATATTTTATTTGTTTTATGAAGACAGTCCATCACTCAAAATAGATTGGGATAAATACACCGAGCATACTCCGAAATCGATGTTTGTATATGGCATTATATTAAGCCTCGGGGGCCTGGCAGCGTTGGGATTGAAATATCTGGATGTCATCGTGCTTGGTACATATAAGCCTAAGGAAGCAGCCCTCAATGCACTGGACATCGTAGGTATTTATTCTATTGCCGCTTTTGTAGCTACATTTATAGAAGCCCCCATCACGGCACTGGACAAAATAATTGGACCAAAAGTGGCCGATAGCTGGAAGCGGAACGATATAGCCGATATTAGGCAGATCTACTATAAGTCTGCCAAATATCTATTTCTGATCGGTGGCCTGCTTTTTCTGCTTATCAATCTCAATATTGATTCTCTTTTTATGCTTATTCCGGACAGGGATTACTCACTCGCTAAAGGGGTCGTATTCATTATCAGTCTGGGCACCCTGATCAATATGGCCACAGGAAATAATGATGCTATCCTGTATACCTCGAGCAGGTACCGGATCATGATTTGGCTATTGATGGGGCTGGTGGTAGTAGCCTATATCAATTACAAAATATTCATTCCACTTTTCGGGATGGAAGGTGCAGCATTCGCCACCGCCCTATCTGCTTTCCTATATAATCTGGTCAAGTACCTGCTGATATGGAAATACTTTGGTATGCAGCCGTTCACTTTTGATACCTTAAAAGTGATCGGTGTGATCCTCATCACAGGTGTTGTGGGTTATTACATTCCTTCTGTACACAATGTATTTGCCGATATAGCGATCCACTCATCAGTGATATCGGTTCTCTTTGGAGCATTGGTATACATTTTAAAAATAGTGCCGGAGTTTCACTATCTCATACCATTTCTGAAAGACAGGAAGTAGCTATGCGTCATAGTGAGCGTAGTCGAACTATGACCTACATCTGAAGTCATCCTTCGGCTATGCTCAGGATGACAGTTTGCAGATTGTTTTACAATTCAAACTTGATGCCCTGTGCCAGTGGCAGTTTAGTGCCGTAGTTGATCGTATTTGTTTGACGGCGCATGTATGCTTTCCAGGCATCTGATCCCGACTCACGTCCCCCGCCGGTTTCTTTCTCACCTCCGAATGCCCCGCCTATCTCAGCACCTGAAGTACCGATGTTGACGTTAGCTATGCCGCAGTCAGAGCCATTTGTGGAGAGGAATGCTTCTGCCTCGCGCATATTATTTGTCATGATAGAAGATGAAAGCCCCTGCACAACACCATTCTGGAGAGCCAATGCTTCATCGAGGTTTTTGTATTTCATCAGATAGAGTATCGGTGCAAATGTCTCATGCTGTACGATAGCGAGTGAATTTTTTGCCTCGATCACACATGGTTTGACGTAGCAGCCGCTCTCGTAGCCTTTGCCTTTGAGTACGCCGCCGTCTACCCATATCTTACCGCCTTCTTTTACCGCTTCAGCTATAGCTTTCTGATACATTTTCACCGCATCCGTATCTATCAGCGGGCCCACGTGATTTTTCTGGTCGAGAGGGTCGCCTATTTTGAGTTGGGTATAGGCTTTTGCGATGCGTTTTTTTACTTCTTCATATCGTGACTCGTGGATAATAAGCCTGCGAGTAGTGGTGCAACGCTGGCCCGCAGTACCTACCGCACCAAATACCGTCGCCACCATAGCGATATCAAGGTCAGCCTCGGGCGTGATGATGATGGCATTGTTGCCGCCGAGTTCGAGCAGGCTCCTGCCCAGACGTGCCGCTACTGCCTGAGCGACGAGTTTGCCCATACGGGTAGAGCCGGTGGCAGAAACCAGCGGTACATTGACATCATTCGACATCAATGCACCTATTTTATGATCACCGATCACGAGATTGGAGATACCCTCAGGCAGATTATTTCTTTTGAAAACTTTGGCTGCGATATGCTGACAGGCTATGCCGCAGAGTGGTGTTTTCTCCGATGGCTTCCAGATGCATACGTCTCCGCAAACCCATGCGAGCATCGAGTTCCAGCTCCAAACTGCCACCGGGAAATTGAATGCTGATATGATACCGACAATGCCCAATGGGTGGTACTGCTCGTACATCCTGTGCAGCGCGCGCTCGGAGTGCATGGTCAGTCCATTGAGTTGACGTGACAATCCCACCGCAAAATCGCATATATCTATCATCTCCTGCACCTCACCTAGTCCTTCCTGGAGTGATTTTCCCATTTCATACGAGACCAATTCGCCTAGCGCTTCTTTATGCTTTCTCAATTCATCACCTATCTGGCGCACTATCTCCCCGCGTTTTGGCGCCGGGACATTTCTCCAATAGATAAAGGCTTCTTTCGCCGTTTCGACTATCGCTTTGTATTCTTTTTCAGTGGTCGAGATGACCTTGCCGATCTCTTTGCCGTCTACCGGCGATTTGCTTACGATGACCTCGCCTTTTGATTTGAGCCACTTGGAACCGGTCGAACTGCCGAGGTTCTCTTTGTCTATATTCAGTTGTTTCAGAATGCCTTTCATGTATTATAATTTGAAATGCGAAGGTAATCGAATTTGATAATTGTCCTTAATTCCGAATAGAAATGCCAATATCCACATAAATCTGTCGTTCTATAAATCTGTATTCCCTGAGGAATAGGTAGATTTGTGGTTAAATGTCATCAGAGTCAACCATTCGAACACTTCCTGTGATGGAGCACTTCTACACCATACAGGGCGAAGGCTACTATCAGGGCCGTGCTGCCTATTTCGTACGGCTCGGCGGCTGCGATGTGGGCTGTCCGTGGTGCGATGTGAAGGAAAGCTGGGATGCGTCGATACACCCTCAGATGTCTGTCACCGAGATAGTCGATACGGTAGTAGAATCAGGAGCAAAGATATGCGTGATCACTGGTGGCGAACCGCTGATGTATGACCTGAATGAACTAACAGCTACGCTTAGGGCAAATAATATCCGCTCGCATGTGGAGACATCAGGTGCCTATCCTGCGCAGGGAATATTTGATTGGGTCACAGTCTCACCAAAGAGATATAAACCGCCCGTGGAAAGTATACTGCCATTGGCCAGCGAACTGAAGGTAGTCATCAACCACCGCAATGATTTCAGGTGGGCGGAGCAGTATGCAGCGAAAGTCAGCAATGATTGTAAACTTTATCTCTCACCGGAATGGGAACAGCAGGAGGAAATGGCACCTGAGATGATAGAATATGTGAAAGAAAACCAGCAATGGGAAATATCATTGCAGATACATAAGTATTTGAATATACCGTAATAAGTTTAAGGTATTAGGTTATAAGTTTTAAGTAAATACACTCAATGAATAAATCATTCTTAGTTTTTGCAGCATTTATCTTGCTAAGTCATATTTCTTTCTCGCAGGCAGTGACCTATGACCATGCCAGAAAAAAGGCACAAAATCATTACGACATGGGCAATAATGCCTATGCATTCGGGCATTATCAGGAGGCAGATTCATTGATGAAGCTGGCTATTGAAAGTGAAAAGAATTTTATCGAGGCACATTGGCTGAGGGGTGAAATAAACTTTGCCGGCCTGCGCAACTATGATGAAGCAGCTAAAGAGTTTAAGATCGTGGAGCAACTAAATCCCAATTATAAAGACTTGCTGTTAAGCAATATTGGCCATTGTTTATTTAATAAAGGGGATTATGATGAAGCAAAAAAATATTTCCAGCAATTTCTGCATACGAAAGGTTTGCCACCGGACCTCGAAAAACAAACTCAGAACATGATCAAGAATTGCGACTTTGCTAAAGAAGCAGTGAAGCATCCTGTTCCCTTTAAACCTATAAATCTCGGTCCCGGTATCAATACAGAGACGGAAGAACTGATGCCCGCCCTCACTGCTGACGAGCATTATTTATACTTCACCAGACTCGAGACAATAGGCAGATACCATGAAGAAGATATTTTCGTATCGGAAAATAAAAACGGTGTATGGCAGGAAGCGCAACCTCTCGGCGAATCGATAAATACAGTCGAGTTCAATGAAGGCGCACATTCTATTTCGCCGAGTGGCAAATATTTATTCTTCACATCATGCGACAGGCCAAATAGCATCGGCGGTTGCGATATCTATTTTTCTAAAAAGGTCGGTAATGACTGGGAGCCAGGCAAAAATCTCGGCCCCGTGATCAACACCCGCGCTAAAGAGACACAACCATATCTGACAGGTGATGGACGCACACTATATTTTGTGAGTTCCCGTCCGGGAGGATTTGGTGCCGGCGATATATATGAGTCTACACTCGGCGATAATGGCCAATGGAGCGAACCAAAAAACCTCGGCCCGAATATTAATACTGAATTTGATGAAGAGAGGCCATTCATACATCCTGATGGACAGACGCTGTACTTCACTTCACGGGGACATGCGGGCATGGGCGGTGCTGATCTTTTTATGTCACGCAAACAGGCAGATGGCTCATGGGGGCCTGCCATCAATCTTGGCTACCCTATCAATACTCCCGGTGATGAGATCGGCATCTATGTGACGGGCGATGGCAAATGGGCATACTTCGCATCCGAGCAGCCCGATACGAAAGGTGGCATGGACATTTATAAATTTGAACTGCCGGAAAATCTGCGACCATATCCTGTGAGCTATGTCAAAGGTACTGTAACGGACAAAGCCAATGGCAGTGCACTAAGCACTAAGATACAGTTCTTTGATCTGGGTACGGGTATTATATACTCATCAGCATCATCTGACCCCAAGACAGGCGAATACCTCTCGACACTGCCTACCGGAAAGAACTATGCTTGTCAGATATCCAAAGAAGGTTATTTGTTCTATTCTGCCAATTTCTCACTGGAGAAAGTGAAAGAAGGACTGCCGTATATCATGGACATCCAGCTACAAAAAATCCAGGTAGGCAGTGCAGTGGTGCTCAACAATGTATTCTTTGAATCAAACAGCTATGAGCTAAAAAATGAATCAAAAACAGAGCTGAATACACTGATAGAACTGCTCACCAAAAACCCTACTTTGACAATAGAGATCGGCGGCCATACTGACAACTCAGGTATAGAGAAAGACAATGTAAGCCTGTCTGAAAACCGCGCCAAATCAGTGTATGATTTCCTGATTTCAAAAGGCATCGCTGCCACACGTCTCAGCTATAAAGGTTATGCATCTACCAAGCCACTGTCTGACAATAAAACCTCTGAGGGGAAAGCCAAAAACAGAAGGACGGAATTTATAGTGACGGGAATATGAGTTAGTTAATAATGAATAGTGAAGAATGAATAACTTTAGATCACTATTCTACTTTCTTCATCGACTTCACTATTGCCGAAATTATCAGAACCGGTACCAATAATTGCGCATAGAGTATCGGCATCATGTAGCGGAAGTTATTGATAGGAGCAGCTATGACACTGGCACCGCAGAAGGCACCAATGAACAGCACAAGCATTCCTACAGCTAGTTTCTGGTCCAGAGTCCAGTTTATCTTTTTGAACATTACCAATCCTACTATCACAGATAGTATGAGCGCCAGCCATGCGAGTCCGTCGCCTACCTTTCTGATGCCAGTGAATGACTTAAACATATGCGTCTTATAGTGATAGGTCTCACGGTCACTGGTGAAGAACTCTTTCATATTGGCATATGAAACCGAATCCTGGAGGTCCATGATCTCATATACTTCAAATATATTTTTGAAATTAGGCACGATGAAATGCTTGATAAACTCTGAGCGATAATGTGTCTGCAAAAAATCTCCATAAGCATCCATCTGCGTACCCAGATAGGCCCATGCCTTCATATAGGGTGTATTGGTTTGTTGAATATACCTGAAGAGGCATTGCTTGCCGGGATATTCTTTCACCCACATAAAGTTGGTCGCCATCACATTTGTAGTATTAAAACAGGAATCCGGGAACTGGCGTACTATCTGGTTTATAGCCTTGACCTGAGGGTCTGTGATCTCAGTAGAATCTACTTTCACAAAAGGCAAAACCGCTACCCCATTATTCGCCTTCTGCCAGCCACCAAATGAGGAAAATGTTTCTACCCCAAATTCTTCTTTCATCTTATCTGTAGCGCTACTGCGATAGAAAAACAACATCAACAGCGGCAGGAGACCGGCAGCGAGTGACATCCATTTGAAGCGCTTCCAGAGCGCCCACACCAATGCACCTGCGCTAAACAAAGGATAGAACAAACCAATATAGCGCGTATCCATGCACCACCATAGCAGCAGCAGATTGGCGACGATGGCTGTCCAGCTGCCATTGCAGATGGCCCAGATGCAGGTGGTGAGAAACAGTAAAGTAAGGCTCACAAACAAACTATCACTCATGATATAGGAGTCCATGAAGATCATTGATGGATTGAAAATGCAGATGGCGCAGAGGATGTAAAAGGCAATTTTCGGCAAGTCGCGAAAAATAAATTTGATCGTGAAGAGAAAGAAACCAACGGACACAAAGGTCATAAACCACTGCCAGTCCACAACAAATTTTACATCTGCCGAGAAGCTGTGAAAGAAACTCAGAAAGCCTGAGTAACCATAAGGACGGTAGCCATTGATCTTGCCGGAGATGGCAGAGAGGACATAGTTGCCCGTATCTGACAGTGTCTGCGGATATGGATAGTATACTTTCAGAAAAATGAGAATGGCAATAAAAGACCCGCCGATGATAGCCCAGTCCATACGCTGCTCCTTATCGAGGAGAAACTTGATGAAGCTCGGCCCCTGAGCTACGGGCTTAGCTTTTGGCTTAGGCTTTGGTTGTTCTTTTTGTACGGGCTTGGGTTGCTGCTTGGCCATGTATCAGTGAATTTTGAGGCAAAATACGTTTAATTTGAAAATTAATACAAATACAATTATCTCACACAAAGACACAAAGTATTCCACACGAAGAACACTAAGAGCACAAAGAATTATTTCTCTCGAAGAAGCAAAGTATCAATCTAATTTCTCGGGGCGTACATGATGATCATGACGCCTGTCAGCGCGATGACTGCTCCGATGATGTCGTACCTGTCGGGCTTGAAGCCGTCTATCCGCCATGCCCACAGCAGTGACATCACGATAAATATCCCGCCATATGTGGCGTACACCCTGCCGAAATTCGAAGGCTGCCATGTGGCGACGATGCCATACAGTCCCAATATCACAAGTCCGGCTATTCCGTAGTAGAGCGGTTTGCTTTCTTTGATCCAGAGCCATACCAGATAGCCCCCGCCTATCTCGCAGATACCGGCTATGATGAAGACCAATAATGACCTGGCTATTCCCATTATGCTAGAGTGACAGTTCCAAAAACTTCTTGCGAAAATCTATGGGGTGATTGATATTCTCAAATACTTCTGTGGTACCTCCTGTGCCTACGATGCTGATAGTACCATAGCCCAATATGCGCCCGAGGATGCTTTGATCTACTTTGACGGTTTCGACTTTATTGAGGTTCATCTCCAGCGTACGCCGGCTGATGAGGCCGATCTTGATGATGATGCGGTGATTGGTGATAGCAAACTCATCTGCCCAGCGAGCCAATGCAGGTGCGATGAATAGCGTCAGAAAGGAACGCCAATGCAAAAAGATGATCCAGTGGTAAGTGGTCTCGAAAGCTACGGTCTCGCCTTTGATGAGATTATTGTCGACATAGTTGCCCATACGTGAATTATGATTTTCTCAAAGGTAAGAAATGCTATGAATTTGCAGATTGCGAAAAACCTGTATACCTTTAGCTAAACATGTCAAAATATTGTATACCATTTTAAGAAACGAAATGAAAAATTTATTCAAAAATAACGGATACCTGTTTTTGTTAGCTATTGCCTTTTTATTTAACTCCAGCTGTACCTATATGAGCAAAAAAGCATCAAACGAGCAACTGATCAAAGATTATTACACTTCTTATGAAAAAAAGGATTGGAACTTGCTCCAGTCGATATTAGCTGACAACTTTACTTTCACCAGTCCCGCAGGTGATGACCACATTGATCTGAAAACCTATAAGGAAAGGTGCTGGCCCAATGCCCTCAATACTAAAAAGTTCGATCTTGAGCTGCTTTTGGTCGATGGAGATGATGGCCTTGCGACGTATAATGGCTGGACCAACGCCGGTAAATTATTCCGCAACACGGAGCGTTTTAAATTTAAAGACGGAAAAATATTGTCGAATGAATGTTTCTTTGGCAATGGTGTCAATTTCCCCAATAACGCTCAATAGTAAAAGAAAGGTAAAGTATTCTTACCTCTGGTCGGTCTTGTGACCGCACCACTCATAGAGCGATAGATCCCCGTATATTCTTGCATTAATTTATCTTACCGCCTGAGGGGCTTCACGGGAATGTGAAAGTCATATCTAGTGGTACGTTCACAAGACCGACTACAGGTGGAAAATTTTGCCAATCAAATATAATTCACTATATTTACATTTAATAATCAATTAAAGCAAAATAAATTTCAATTATGCATAAAATATTTGACAAATATCAAAATAATTTATGTTTAAGTAAAACATATTATGCAGACTAGCATTTTGACCCTAGTGGGGTAGCATACTGTCAAAAATGGATTTTTTATATGTATAACTGAAATTTTAACACAAGCTGTTTAGCCCCTCTTATCACTATTAAAACATCAGAATAACTGACATAAACCTTATTTTGCCTTGTTAATGAACATTAAATCCTGAGTTTGTGGATTTGTTAAATCGAAGAAGACATATCTTCACAATTCAAATAAGCCATCACCATAAATCATTTAACCAAAGCTCTATCATGAAACACTTTCACCTTTTTGTAATCTTTATCATCACCAGCACACTGATGACATCCTGTGTCACCACTAAGAAGTACAATGCACTGGATGCGAACCTGAAGAAGATAGAAAACGATAAAAACGACTGCGACAGCAGACTGGCGCAAAGCAAACTCGCCGCAGATAAACTGGCTACGCAAAACGGCTACCTCCAGTCCCAGGTAGATGACCTCAAAAAACAACTCGAAGACGCAAAGAAGAATAATAGTCAGGTACTCAATACCTTGCAAGATATGTCAGTCCTCTCAAACAAACAGGCTGAGAGCGTGAAGCAGACTCTACAGTCGATAGGCGAAAAGGACAACTATATACAAGGGCTCCAGTCAGCCATGGCCCGCAAGGACTCGCTGAATATGGTGCTGGTCATGAACCTCAAAGGCGCGATCGGCGACCTGGGCGACAAAGACATCAATATCAAAGTAGACAAGAGTGCGATCTATATCGATATTTCGGACAAAATGCTTTTCAACAGCGGCAAATACACCGTGACCGACAAAGCTAAATCGGTATTGGGCAAAGTGGCGCAGGTGCTCAATGCATACCCCGACATAGAGTTTATGGTCGAGGGACACACGGACAGCGTGACCATGCACAGCGACTGTATAGATGATAACTGGGACCTGAGCGTCAAGCGCGCTACTTCGGTCGTTCGCCTGCTGCAAACAAAATACGGTATACAGCCATCAAGAATGACAGCAGCCGGACGCAGCCAGTATGTACCCCTGGATTCAAACGATACAGCAGATGGCCGCTCACACAACCGCAGGACGAGGATAGTGATACTGCCCCAGCTGGACCAATTCTTTAAGTTGCTGGTCAAAAAATAGTTGGTTTCAGATTTTCACGATGTTATTAGCCTCAAAAGTGGACGTTTGATGTTAATAACCGCTCAAATTTGTTACAAATGGGAAGTTGTAATTTGAAAATTCCTTTTAAGTTTGTGCAACCTAATTAACCTTAACAATAATATTAATATGAAAATACCTCAACTCATTGTTGTATTTATAATCTCAAGTATGGTGATGACCTCATGTGTCAGCACAAAGAAGTTTAACGAGCAGGGAGGAGAACTTCTCAAAACTAAAAATGATCTGAATGACTGCCAGACACAGCTGGCCAAAGGACAAGTATCCAATAAAAAACTAAATGATCAGATCAAAGACCTCCAGACACAGGCAGACTCAAATAAGGTACTACTGGATGCTGCTGCTGCTAAACTCGCAGCTGACAATGGCGGCCAGATACTGAATACGCTGAAAGACCTCAATATCATCAACCCAGATCAGGTACAGAGTATAAACAGTTCACTGACATCTCTCAACGGACAAAGCAAAGATGCCCTCAATTCGGCCCTGGTAAATAATCTGAAGGTAGCGATAGGTGCAGAGAACGATACAGATATCAATGTGATCTCAAACAACGGAAAAATATTTATAGACATCAGTGACAATATGTACTTCAGCACCGGCAGTGCAGAGCTGTCAGCACGCGCTAAAGCCGTGATCGCTAAGATCGCTAAGATACTCAACGCACATCCTGATATGTCATTCATGGTAGAAGGCCATACGGACAATAAGCCAATACATGGCGGCGGCTGCACTCCCGACAACTGGGACCTGAGTGTCAGGCGCGCTACCGCAGTAGTAAAACTCCTGCAAAAAGAATATAAGGTCGATCCGGCCCGTATGATAGCAGCAGGACACAGCGAATATGAGCCTGTACAGGCTAATGATACTCCTGACCATAGAGCAAAAAACAGGAGGATATCGATCATTATGACACCGCAGCTCGACCAGTTCTTTAAGCTCCTGGGTAAGTAAATAGAATTCACTTACGTTCACGGATCGAAATGAGAAATGCCTTACAGTATTTCTCATTTTTATTTTTGAACAAGTGCTTACTAAGAACTGAGCATTGGATTATTATATTTTATCTTAATTTTCTAATATGAAGAAGATCATAGAAAAGCATCCACTGGCTATACGATGGTTTCATTGGGTAAACTTTCCTGTGCTCGTTATCATGATTTGGAGTGGCTTATTGATATACTGGGCAAACGACATTTATCGGATCGGCTGGGGCGATAAAACAATACTGAAATTCTTTCCTGATTCCTTTTATAAAGCATTCCATATTCCTTTTAATTTGGCCAAAGGCATGGGCTTTCATTTTGTGTTCATGTGGATATTCTTTGGCAATGGCGTGTTGTATGTGTTGTATACAATATTCTCGGGCGAATGGCGATATCTGCTTCCTGACAGGAAATCCTTTAAAGAAGCATTTTTGGTTGTGCTGCATGACCTTCACATCATTAAAACTGCGCCTCCGCAGACTAAATACAATGCTGCGCAGCGTATCGCTTATACAGGCATTATCATCATGGGCTTTGGTTCGCTACTCACTGGGCTTGCCATTTATAAACCTATACAGTTATCCTGGCTATGTACTGCATGCGGTGGCTACGAAGCAGCGCGCATCGAGCATTTTGTTTTAACTGTAGTTTATACCCTTTTTTTTGTGATACATGTGGTGCAAGTGATATTAGCAGGATGGAATAATTTCAGGGCAATGGTAGCTGGTTTTGAGATCGTCGATGAACCAAAAATTTCACCGGAAAAGAAAAGCAATGGATAACAGAACAGAGACAGAAAAACGCCTCAGGAGGCGTACCATTATTTCTTTTGTGGTATTTTTTGCACTTATCATTGCGGGCTACATCGGCTGGCGAGTGCTCTATACCGAGCAGATGGACAATGGTGTGCAAAAAGATATTCGCAAGGGACTTAAAACCAACGAAAGTATTTTTGAAAATCTATTCAGTACACATCATTTAGCAAAAACTTATCTCGAATCTGAGGCAGTCAAAAAAGTTCGTGTAAATGGCCGTATAGGTATGGGTGTTGACTTCGATGCGGCCTTATGGAAACTACGAGTGGTTCGCAAGCCAGGAGATACATTGTTTCTCACACTGGATGATATCAAGTCACTACCTAAGACCGATGTTATTTTTGACTTTAAGTGTATCGAAGGATGGAGTCAGGTCACACACTGGGGCGGTGCGAAGTTTAGTGACTTTATGAAGAAATATAACCTCAATGACCAGTCTCAGATGAACTACACCGGGCTCATCACGCCTGATCAAAAATATTATGTAGGGATTGATATGGCCAGCATGATGCAACCGCAGACATTGCTCTGCTACGAAATGAATGGCAAACCACTGCCAATGGACCAGGGCTATCCTTTGCGCCTAATCATCCCTGTCAAATATGGTATCAAACATCTGAAACGTATAGGCACTATGTACTTTCAGGATACTAAACCGAAAGATTATTGGGCAGAGAAAGGGTATGATTATTACTCAGGCTTATAATATAAAATGGTCTCTCGGCAGTCAGATGGTCCCGAGTAGGGAAATGACATTTAGGACTATTGATCAGTCCACAGTGAGAATGGAAGGCGTGAAGAGGTCCCTGTTTTGAGGCTGACGGTCATTGTGGCTACTGCCGAGCAGGTTGTAATTATTCTGATACTGGATATTCAGCCCAGGGTAGTAAGCTACCATCAGCTGTATGAAATCGATATTGAGGTTGACATTCCTGAATCTGAAACCCATGCCCACACCAGGCTGGAAGGTGTTGTCTTTCACTACCTGCTGTATGATAGCAAAGTCAGTAAACAGGAACATGCAACTATTGAAGCCGAGGATCTTCTTTCGTGCGTAGAAATCGACCTCATAGTCCAGAGCATAGGTAGTATTGCCGCGTAGCTCATCTGAGTATAAGCCCCGAAGCCCGGTGAAATTATCTACATATACCTGTCTGCCGAAAGGCCTGTCATAGCCATATTTGCCATAGAAGTTAAAGATCTGTCTGACGCTGGCCTTGCCGGCTTTCTGGCTCACAGTATAGAAAGTATTTCTCCAGTCCAGTAGCAGTTGGAGGTAATTATTGATAGCAGGGAATCCGCCGTATTTGAACTGTGTGAGGAAATAGCCAACGTTCTTGAAATAATATCCATACTGCAAGGCTGCACCGACATAGGTTCGCCGCTGTAGTATCTCATCATCCTGAAACCCAGCTATGATAGCACCACTGATCCCTTTAGGGAAATACTCTGCCTGAACAAGGCTGTATACATTGTGATCTACATAATAGTCCCACTGGGCGAAACCTATGGCCCCAAGCAGAGAGGTCTGGTCGAGGAAACTGATGGTGCCATCTGCACTATATATATATGGACGTTGCGGGTAGTCCACTCGCACCATTCGGGCGGCTACGATCAGTCTATACAGAGGATATTTTTGTGATAGTACATCCGGCAGCTCAAAGGTCTTGGCTATCCAGAAATCCTGAGTATTAACCTTATTGGGAGCCAGCACAGCAGGACCATCGAGGCTGGGCACAGCATACAGCTCATCATAATAGTTGATAATGGCATGCCCTCCCCATTCAGTCTTGGCAGAGAAAAAGGGCCTGCTGAAAGATAGCTGCCCTCCACGCTGTGCATTATCAAACCTACCAGTCAGCATAGCATCTATATGTGTAGCTGCGATATTAGAATAGAGGTATGTAGCAGCGATGGTGTAAGGATTATTAAGAGCATAGTTGAACGACACCGCTACACCCAGCTGCTGCGGAAAACCAAACATATTGCTAAACAGCGGCCCTGAAGTGAGGCGGCTAAAGTCTACGCTGGTCTGAAGGCTCCAGTTCCATCGGTCACGGATATAGATCACTACATCCACACCATCCTGGTCCACCGGCGTGATGACAAATTTTATGTCTTTGTAGACATTCTTCAGCCAAAGATTTCGCTCGGTATCAGAGAATGCCAATGGGTTCACCGTATCGCCTTCCTGAAAGAGCAATTCATTTTTGATGACCCAGCTTCGGGTCGCGGTTTGTACCTTATTAGCCGCTGTCTGGAGCTTTGTAGGGTGATAGTTAGTTGGATCATCTATGTCCACGCCAAATGGCCTGAGTATCCTGATCGTGATGGTATATATCTTTTTACCCCTGACAGCAGCATAAGCATCCGGGCCCTGTACCGGCCGGTCTATCCTTTTGTCATTATACTGGGTAAATGAGAGGTAGTGGATCGTCTTTTTGATGCCCTCAGTAGCCTTTTTCAAAAAGGGCGAAAGCGTATCGGCAGGATGGATATATACCGCAGTGTCAAATATCAGATTTGCCGGCCTGATCGTATCATGCTGAGCAGAGCATATCCCGGCCAGTGAAAGAAATAGAATAAGACATGTTGTGGTTTTTATCATCAGCCGCTTAAAGATACACAATATTCGTGCCTCATGTATCTGCCCTCCTATCTCTTAACATGGCTTAACCTCGATTAACGAACGCTCCATCCTGCTCACTTTCCAGTTTTATAAATAGCATTTATAGGTTAATAAATACAAATATAGCAAATAGAAAATGAATTTTTGTATTTCAACCTAGTGGCGTTTTTGATTTTGATAGCATGCTATCAAAGCAAGTCGTAATGTAATGTATATCATTTCGTTGTGAGGTTTGCTTAACATTGCCAAACCCCCTCAGGTATTTTCTGAGTGACCCCCAAATGTTAAGTCAAAGGTCCTTATAAAACTTTTTCGACTGTATTTTCTATCGATTTTTAATTTTTCAATTAGTTGTATATCAATTATTTATAAGATAAATCTGGATGAATTTTCTCGGCAACTGATTTTTAGAATAAGGTGTTTGGAGTGAATTTGTCGCATGTATAATATTGAATGACTATCCGTTTGCCTACCTAAGGGTGTACCATGGCTTCTCTACTGCTGCAACTAATAAATGGTCAAAGAGCTTTTGGCCCAAATACCTTCTATTAAATTTATAACAAAATTCGCTCATGTAGT
>Ga0302277_1000272_pt1 | contig 40977 bp, 53 predicted proteins | sample III_Bog_N3_1_FD_198759 | JGI IMG/M metagenome (GOLD analysis project Ga0302277, IMG submission 198759) | Peat permafrost microbial communities from Stordalen Mire near Abisko, Sweden - III_Bog_N3_1 | ecosystem: Environmental > Terrestrial > Soil > Wetlands > Peat | place: Sweden: Abisko... | reverse complement strand
AGTTACTTTAGTATCATCAGGTGTACCTTATCACCCTCTTTTTTTACCTTAGTGAAACCAATGGACTCACACCATCTAACGTGAAAATCATCTGGTACTTGAATCTGAATGGCATCAAATTTAAAGTCACGAAAAGCGTCTAGGATAACTTGCCTAGCAGAACGATGTGGAGCCAATGGAAACTTACGCAATAGTGCCGGATGGCTAATCATCCAAGCGTCACCGATTGCCTTCGTAAGAGGATACACGCCATGAAGCGAGAAGCAATTACCCATGTAAAAAGAGCCGCGAGTCAAGCCTTTGATGCACAATGTTCCCGCTATGGGAATAAGCATACCCGTACCGGGAATTTGCTTAGCCATCTTTTCAAACTCTTCAAACTTAATATAGCGTGAATATAAGTCCATACTATTTTGGCTGTACCACAAGTTGAGGTGACATACCAAGTAAAGTAAGCGGATACGGCTCGTCTGATTGAATGGCAATTTGACCTAGCGTCTCACCTAAGCCAGCATTATGAAAAATGGGTTGATCTCCCGTAAACAAAGCGGGAGAGTTATCCATAAGGGAAGTGGTTGTACCAAAGAAGATAAAAGCAAGATTATTGAAGTCCTTTCCTGTCTTAAAGGTAAGGGAGTCTTCAATCCTGAAAATTATTCGGTCAATTCGCTTAACGGCACCTTGACCTGTTCCGGTATCGCCTTGAACTGGAATAGGAAGGGTTTGCATTTGTGCTACAAAAGGTAAACCTACTGTAATTACACTAGCAGCCGTTTGTAAATCAATAGAGCCGTCAGAAGCAACAACCTTGCTTGGTTGAACCGCACCGTCAGCACAGATAGCTACCGTTTGACCTTTCAAATGGTCTAAGCCTGTGATATGGCTGGCAGGAGAACCTAGAGGCAATGGAAAATTTGCATTCTGGATACCACAATCCACAAAGTTCATAGTATTCTTACCCATGATAGAAGCGTCAAAAGGAACATCCATAAATTCAACGTACCGAACCGTATTACCATCTACAGTACGTTTAACAACCATCCAAAGTTGATCTTGTGTGCCGTCTGGGGTGGGAATACAGGTAATAGATTCAACTACAGCTTGTCCTCCCGCAAAAGTCCCACCGATAACATGCTTGTGAAAACCTACAATCTGTTGTTCCTTAACATAGGTCATCCCGATAAGTGTACCGTCTGCCCGAACTCCCCACCATATATTGCCCGGCTCTTGCTGATAAGCGGACTGCGTAATGCCGCCACCTTGTCGGAATAAGTGTTCCGAGAGCATGGAGATTTCAATGCTACGCCAGCCGTTGATAGACCAGTCATAAGTCATTTCCCGTAATTTCTGTCCTGAGCGTTGAACGTAAATGGAGCTTACTCCAATAAGGTAAGGACGGACTTTCTTAGAACCGAAAGCTGACTGCTGCTGAAAAGCTATGTTAGAGGGAGATAGAGGCGTTGAAGTCCCTGCTGTCAAAACAGCATATTCCGCTCCATAAGTCCCAAGCAAAAGAGCTTGAGACGATAGCATCCATTGCACAGAATTAAGCTGATTAGAAGCAATCGTGTAACCAATACCGTCTGAGTCAATGACAGTTGTATCCGCTTCCGTAGGACTAAACAAATTGAAGATGCCACTTTCGGAAGTCCAAAATCCCTCTGGTTCAGTTGGGGTATTCGCAAAACACAACCGACCTTGATGAAAATTGACAGTAGAAGGGTACAGGGTTGTATCGCTCCATGAACCCATGCGCCAAACAAAGGTGGGATAGATTGTATATTCTGCATAGGTGTTTGCCCCTATGGTAATTTTAACATCCCCAGAATCTCCAAAGGGTACGGGGTCAAAAACAGTAGCTTGGACTACCGTAGAGCTTGTCACAGAGGTAATCTGTGCTGCACCCCAAGCATCACCTTGTAGAATGCGTATCCACCTACCTACATCTGTTGAAACAAATGGTGCAAAAGGTGTCGTGCCATCCGTCGTACCACTTGCCGTAATCGTACCTGTCAAGTTATACCGTTGAAAATGGATACTCGTTATGGGGTCATAATAATCATACAACGTGAAGCCGCTATGCTCAAGGAAAGCCGTTTGAATCTGATTTTGATTCATGTAAGGCCCATCTTGAAAATTAAATGGAGTCAGAACAAAACTGGTTGTGCTTGTCCTTTGCAGCATTTGAGGGGGATGATTCGGGTGTACCAAAAACATCGTATCCGCACTCTGGCAAAAATCTACTTGCTGGATTTCGGCGGTTGTGTAAGGACTGACAACCTCAACTGGTACATTGCTACCGTCAACAAGCAAGCCATGCTGAGTATAAAAACGAAAGTAAAGATTACCCATTTCAATAACATAAGCTGTTCCTCCTTCGATGGTAAATGGAATAAGCCAAGTTAAATCGGCTTGTGTTTTAACTGGATTGACAAAAACCGTCCCGCTACGTTTGCAGATACCCCCTTGGAGTTGAACGATAAAATTAAGGCAAGTGTTCAACCCTGATTCGTACTTTTTTAGATCAACCCTTGCCAGCATACGGGGAGACAGTTCCCCACTGATAAAATCACTATCCCATATATTTACACGAGCCATAGTAAAGTAACTTTAGATATGATTTGCTTGCATCCTTACTTCCTCATAGAAGTATTCTGTCTGCGTAATTGCACGACTCGTAGAAGCATCAATGAACTTGGCACGCGACAACCAGTTAGAGTATCCTTTCATCATCCGGTCACAGACCTGAGAATTTTGGACTAGAGCCATTGCAATGTCTTGTGCCAAGTACCAAGCAATGGTTTCCGCCAAGTGAGAATCTAACTGCACAATATCTGTCACACTATAAACATACTTAATAACGGCATTGTTTATATTGGACAGAAAAGTTGTTCCTTCAATCTGGAAGAAAAGACGATCATCATCATTAAGCGTCATCCGAACATAATCGGCTGGCAACTGGTACTGATACTGCCATTGCTTAAGATTGTTAGGAATAGATAAAGGAGTAGCAGGAAGAGGAGCGAGAGCAACCCGCTTAATAGCACACTTCCAAGGGTGTTCCCGCAGAACATAATCCTTAGCAAAAGAGAATCGTGCTTCAAGTAAAATCCCTTCCTTGCTTCCATCTGAGGTACTGACTTTAGGCATACCTCCTAGTTTGACTAATGCGCTGTTACAAATGTCTAACTGAGATGCCATAAAAATACCTCCATTAAAATAAGAAGAGTGCTCCCCCGCATCCGAGGGAGCACCACACAAACCAACTCGCTCGCTTAGTCCGTTTCGGCGATGAACTCGACAATGATAACCAAGGCTTCGCCCGTCGCGTATGCCGCACCACCAGAGGTGGCGTAGATCGCAACGGGGCCAGTCTGGTTCTCAAAGCCAAGACCAGACGCAATGCGCGTCTCATCGTTGGCTGTAGTCTGGGGAAGGCCAGTAGCGTCAAACACGCTGATCTGGTTAATTCCTTCGACCGGAGTAGTAGAGGCGGCGGCTACAGAAAGGGCATTAACCAATTCCGTACCCGTACCCGTACCATAATCAGGCTGAGTCGTAGGAGCCGTAGCCGTAGAAGCATCCGTACCAACGCTAAGGGTAGCACCTGTACCCATCGCGCCATTTGAAATCTTCACACTCGTTACACGCGCAAAACGAGGAAGATGACCGAGGAACAAACGGTCGCCCGTTGCGTTCACTCCGAAACCAGCCGTTGCCGTAAAGATGGTGCCTTGAAGAATACGCTTCGTGCCGTACTTTTCGTTATTCTTCAAACGCTGCATCCGTTCCCCCGAACCTTGGGCCTTAATCTGTTCAATACTTAGATAATCTGCTGCACTCATAGTTTTTGATTTTCCTTTTTGTGTAAAGTTACTTTACGATTAGAACGCGGCTGATTCGTCGCACAAGATCGAAACAATACCGTTTTCCCGCATACGAGCCGCATCCCCTTGGAAGTCAGCCGAAACGAGCCAAGACTTCTTGTTAGGGACGTAGTTTATTTCCACTTCAATATCAGAGATATTGCAGTAGTTGAGGGCATCAGGAGTATAGGCAACGACCGTACGAGTATTACCAGACTTGGGAACAAGCTTGGAATTAACACGCACAAAGCGCATACCCATGAACATGACATCGGGATTACCAGAAGCGAGAGCTTCGTAGGTAGTTCCCGTAACCTTCAACTCTTCCGCAGCCGCAAGCAAAGCCTGAGTCTGGAAAGCGGTATAAACTACCGTGATTTTAGCATGGTCATCGTTTTCGATGGCTTCCGTATCCGTCAACTTGGTAAGAGCAAGTCGAAGCTTGCCCGTAGTCAAGTTGCTGGAAACCGAAGTGGTATCTTCCCGATAAGTAGCCGCAATCTGCTGGTTCGCAGTGTCAAAATTATAGATCGTCGTACCGTCACGACCACCATAATTAGGCCCAAGCGCACGCTGGAGAATCATGCTGTCCTGCTGGCGACCGAGAGCCATAGCAGCAGCAGACGAAATACGACCAGACAAGGGAGCAGAAACAATTTTCTGTTCAAACTTATCGACGTAATCCGAGGATTCAAAAGTACGCTGACCGCACTTGCGACGAGTGAAATCCGCAGGATTGGTAACGACTTCCTGAGCGCGACCAGTACGCTCAGTAACGGTCATAGTTCCGATATAATCGAAATAGCCGTTTTCTGCCGCGAGAGGGTCAGTGGTGATGGTAGGCCGGAGACGGCTACCCCTTTGCTGATAGACTTCGCGTAGATCACGCGAGAACTGATCAATGTTTGTTGCTGAGATTGTAGGTGACATTTTGTGTTATTTGGTAAACCAACGATTTTGTTTCTGAACAATTTCGCTTGGCTTCCCCAAGAACACCTTGGAACCTCGCTACCGAAGGCTAAAGTAACTTTACTTTTTGCCCATTCGGGTGATGGCTGATTTCTCAGCTACCAATGGGGGTCTAAAAGACTTATCCCATACCCTGAGAGTATCAGAATATGGGATAAGTGCAAGAACTATTTTAACTATTTTTACGATGGAAACTATTTCTAATCCAAGTGCAACCCATGAATTTTACTTCTCTAACCCCGGCAGCTAACCGTTCATAAGCCTGATTGTCTTTTACTCTTTCTGCAATAGAAAGAACTTTAAGCATCTGTAAGCCTGTATAATAGACTATCACGTTGCCTGCCGACCAAGTTCACCATTTTTAATGGCAAAAAGCCGAGTCATACGAGAACGAGCCAAAGCATAACCGGGGTCATTAACATTTGTGTAAGTGCTCATAAACACCTTATCGGCATAGAGCAAGTCAATTTCCTGTGATGCTTGCTGTGGGCCTGCCGCAAAGCCACCGGAAGAAAGCTTGCCTGTAGCGGGGTCTTCCTTCATTAACTCAGCAGAGTTGGCAAGGAACTCAATAAATTCCGCACGATTGTTAAGCCCTGATTCAGAAGCAAGCTTGGAAAGCTCTTTGCCTCCAAGAGTATCAAGAGCCATCTGAGCACTATTCATTTTCTTCTGAAAATCAGTACCCCACTTTTTTTGTAAAGTAAGTGTAGAAGATTGGGCAAGCTCAGCACGCTTAGTAACCTCTGCCGCTTGCATTTCAGCAGACTTAGCAAAGAAAGGTTCAAGAATCGCCTTGGCCTGTGTATTCGTCAACCCTGCCTTGGCAAAGTTTTCAGAAAATTCAGCAATGCCAGATTCTTCCAGCTTCATACCCGTAGGAAGTTTCAAATCCTTGAAATCATAGCTCTTGCCATCTTTAGGAGCCTTCAAATGAGTCTGCGCCCACTCATTAAACTTTTCGGGTTCAGGGGGTGGGACTGGCAAACCTTGTTGCCCGATCTTGCGTTGCTGGTGAATGGCTGTCTTGGCAAGGTCTTCAACAGACTTCATGCCGGGAAACATCTTAGGAAACGCTTCACTAATCTCTGGGTCTTTAAACTCAAATTTATATTCGGTCGTCTGCTGTGTCTGCTGCGTGTTATCGGTCGTCTGCTGAATTTGTTCAGTTGCCATAATTTCCTTCTAGGATTGATTCTGTTACTTCTTCTACGGGTTGTTTGTGTGTGTGATTAAGAATTGCCAAGGCTAAAAGCCTTGACCCTTCATTAAGCAAAGTTTTTTCAGGATTGGTGGGATTAAAAGTGGTTGTACTAACGTAACCAATCTTACAAATATAAGACAAAACCCTTTTACCTTCTTCCGTGCCAAAGGTTGTGGCAAAATCAGCATGGAGCCTTTTGCGCCGAAAAATAGCATCCTTGATATTCATAAAGCTACTTTACTGTTCCAAACAGTAATTGAGACAAATAGACCACTTACCCCATTTTAAGCCAACTGTCCTTGTAGGATGAATACTTAGTTCATAATCTAAAGGATTAATAATAATCCTTGGATAAAAAAAGAAAGGGTGTTTAATTCCTGTTTCTCTCCCTTTCCAATCTTTACTTGAATCACTATGAAAACTAAACCCATAGTGTAATTTTCCTAAGTTAAAATACTTAGTTTGATAATTGCTACAATTCCAATCGTTAGTAGTCATAAAGTAACTTTACTGTTGAGGAGCACCAACCAACTGAGGCGAGGCTTGGGCAGCTTGACCTACGTTCTTAAGCGAAGTGGAAGCACTCTCAGCCGCTTGCAACTGTTGCTGTTGCTGTTGCTGTTCTGCCCTATCCTTGCGGATAGCTGCAACCTCTTGCGGAGTTCTAAATATCTTGCGTGTCACGCCAGAGAGGTAAGCCGATTCCGCAACGACTTCATCCATATCAACCGAGTCTTTAACTTCCGGTGCAACCTGTGCCATCGGTACAACCGTTTCAGTAATGAATGACCGGAGTGCTCCAAGCTTCCCGCTCTTGATAGCTTGAGCCGCACGCGAGACATAAACAATCTTAAGTTGCTTGCCTTTAATCTTGATTGGATGAGGCGGAATCTTACCCCATTGCGTGAGTAAGTCGTAAGTCCTCATAATCATCGGGCCTAGCAACTCTGCTTCCTGCCTGCCAACGAGAGGAGCAATATTCCGTAGAATGGAGTCCTGTTGTGCTTGAATTTCAGCCGTTGTTTGACGCTCCTTCTTGAACGGAATACTGCCCAAATCCGCATAAAAAATTTCCTTAACAACTGACCGTCTTTCTTCCTGTCTTTCGTTGCTGGTAGTGAGACTTACCGGGGGAGACAAAGGACGAAAAGCATCTGTCGGAAGGCCAAGGGAAGAGTCATAATAATTAACGGCTCCCGGCGTTTGATCAAGCTGAGACATGAAGGCGTCATGCGGCGCAATCATAGCGGGGTCAGTATTTTTCTGATCTGCCCGTAAAGCTATCTTCTCATTCTGATTAAGAATACGAACAGTAGGCAAAGCCGTCATTGCACAACTACGAGCGTATTGTTCCCCTTCGATCACTTCCCAACGTCCCGTATGATAGGGGAAAGTCCGATAGCCACCTTCCCAACAAATAAAAGGCTCATCATGGGCAGCAGGACTGCCGCCACCACCACCGACAAGAGAACCACCTATGTAAATCCATACGCTCTTAAAGCGCATGTCTTTGGAACCTTTGCCCTTGGGGTTGCGTTCTTCCCTTGGCTCTACACAATGGATAAAGTCATTCTTAGGGCCATCTAAAGGAATCTTTTCGTCGGAAAGTTTTGGGGGAAGATTTTCTTTTCCAAAACGCTCAATGGCTTGCCGCTTTGTCCATTGGACACGCCGATAAACTTTATTGATACGTCCCTTGTCGTCTTCTGAAATCCAAGTATTGCAAAGAGGGATACAAGAAAAAACCGGAGAATCAATATCCTCGTCCCACTCTTGACATACCGTAGCTGTACCAAGGCAACCAATGGAAAGGAAATAGGAGTGAAGGCTTTGCTTATGGTTCGCTTGCGGGTTCGTGTAGCAGTTGGAAATTAAATCCGTCACTTGCTCACCCCAAGCCAAAACCTCCGGGTCTTCATTCAACTTTTCATTATGCAAGCGAATCTGAAACCATTGCTCAAACGGATTGGCTACGGCTGCGTGCATCCCATTAGCAAACTGGTTGTTTGCCCAAGGCGCGGTTGAGTCATAAATTAATTCGACAAGGTAAGAACCCGGCTGCCGTGTTACCGTGAAATCATTGCTGTTAGGCCAAACTACATCTTTGCATTGCTGGTAAAGAGAATCCCAATTCCTCTGCCGAACATCTTTCATGTTCTGCCAAGTCAAGATGTATTTCGTAGCGTCGGATTGGTCTAACATATAAAGTTACTTTAGCCTCCCAAGAGCGTTGACTTCTGAACTGATCCTGAAGGAGTAGGATTTGCCGCACCTGTCAAAAGAGTAGAAGCATAAGTCAAACCCAGAGGGTCGCCATGCAAGGCTTGCTGATTAACGGCTGTAGCCGCCGCCGCATCAGCCGAAGGCACCGGAGGCGGAGGAGTGGGGGCAGGAGTGCTACCCCCAAACAAACCGCTCTTTTGATGCTGCTCTTGTTCGTAAGACTGAAAATTATTTTGCTCTTGGTTCATAGTATCTCAGTATTTTTTTCGTATGGTATATATGTACTCTATCACCCTCCCGTTGGAAGGCAAGATAATCTTTCCAGCCTAACCGCTTGGCATAAATCTCTGTCATGGCAGGAACCATAGAGCAGGGGTTTATGATGAGGTCAACAAAGAAGCAATCACCTTCAAGGTAGTAGTAGTAGGCAGGAATATATCCAAGCTGGATAAAGTCACTAGCAACAGGTCTTCCCATAATAAGAGATGTAATCTTACAGTCTTTTGTGCTGTAGCCAATAACACAAAGGTTACTCTTGATAAACCAGCTTACCCAAGGCTCTAGCCGCCGAATATTCCAATCTTTGCAGACAGCATACTTATCTTTGATAAGCCGACAAATATCATCTTTGTCACTTTCCTTGGCTAAAGTAACTTTAGTGTGCAAATTCATTGTAGTTTGTGATACTCCTATTCATTTCGCCCATCTTCTTTTTACGGAAAAGTGTTACTTCATTAAATCCCATTGCCCCACAACGCAAGGCGTCTGCTTTGTGACTTGCCCAATCATGCACCGGATTTTCCTTAAAGACTTGATGCTTTTCGTCAAATTCTTTTCGGTATGAGCGTATCCCATCAATAAGTTTTTCACAACGTCCTTTGTCAATCCAGCAACGCATGAGAAACGAGCGTGTCGTTTCGATACCGTCCTCAATCGAATGTTTAGGAACAAGCCGAAACTTAATTCCAAGCTTGCGTGCCTGCTCTAGCTTGTTCTTACCATCCCCTCCCATGTACTCCCTCTGAGCCAAGTCATGCGGGCCGTAGTGCGTTTCGTAACAATAGCCAAGCTCCCTTGCTTTCTTGTCCATGATCGCAACGTAATGCGGAAAGCCTTCACCCTGATTGCTGTAATGATCTATCAAGTGAACTTCCTTGGCCACCGCTTGAAAGAAAATAATATCGGTGGAGTCATGGCCAATGTCCCACATGGTATAAACCAAACCATGATTATCAAAAGGAACATTAGTAATTCGAATCGTGCCTTCAATGGGCAAGCCGTCATCCCCGATTGAACCTTTTTCCATCTTGTCAATAATTGCACCGTAGTACGAACCGGGCATAGGGGCATCAGCACTTCCGTAGTATTCCGACTGTACCGTTTCTTCCGGCATCCCGTCATCCCTGTCCTCTTGAATTTGTTCTTGGCTGACAACAGGACGAGGAACAAAAACCTTTTGTTTTGTCTCTTCATCAACTTCCGTTGTCTCAACCAGCTTATAAGTGTCTTCCACAGTAAGAAGCTGCACAAACCATTTCGGATTGGTCTTGTGCTTCTGCATCATCTTGTAAGCATGGTTTCTTCCGCGCATGGTAAAGATGAAAATTGCCCAACCCCCGTTTGCGTTAAGCATGGGCTTGTGCAGATGCCATGCCCTCTCTGGGCAAATGCTCCACTCAGAATAGACAATGCCAAAGGGATTAGGGCCAACGGTTGAGTCCGGGTCATCAAGTCCAATAATCTGATATGTCCCACCTGTCTCCCGCATTTCATGGGTCAGGGGGTCGCGGGTGGCTTTGAATTTAATTTGCATTAAATCCTGCCGTACACTCTCAACCAAAGACTCCTTTGCTCCCGGCTTCTTAAAACCGGGAAAATGGTCTAGGAAGGGTCTGCCGTCATCCGTTACACCATCCCAAATTGTCTTTCGTCCCTGTAACTGCGTAGGGAAGCAATGCCAGTAAAGTCCGGGCCTCTCCATATTGGAAACGCCAATCTCATTAATGCTAAACAAATCCTTGCCTGCCCTTCGATGCCAGCAAAGACATTCCCTTAAAATATGATTACGCCTAGCCTGCCATGCGTCATCCTGATAAAGTCTCGGCTCCCACCGATACGGAATCTGGATTAGTGTGCTGTTGTTGTCGGAAGCTAAATCCTCTAGCTGCTCTATATGGTTGGTTTCAGGCATGATCTTAAAGTTACTTTAATCGTCAAGTGCATTGACTTCTACAGCCGTAGCTTTTTCCATGATGGTGAGGGTGTTGTCCACTGTCTGCCCGAACAAGGCTTTGAGTTTTGCCGGTGTACCCGCATCTGTCCTAATGACTTTTTGTTGTGGTGCGGTATGGATAACTTGCACAGTCATTCCATGCTGAATTTCTGCCGTTACCTCAATGGACTTGAGTTCCGGCGTTTCAAACTTGGATAACTGCATGCAAAGGCTTGCGTAGAATTTCTTGTCTGGTTGGGGCAAGGCATCTATAAGCTCAGGAGCAAGGTTCATGTCCACCGCACGATTGTAGGCTTCCAGCTTTGCTCTCTCGACTTTGGCTAGGAGTACCAAGTCAGTCGTAGGGGAGAAATTATATTGCTTGAAGACGGCACTAATCCGGTCAGAAGTTGTGAGTTTCTTTTTCTTGTTGGGAGAATCCCCAAGCATTGCCGTGTTATCATAAGTAACACCGAGCTTTTGCTCTAAGGTTCTAGGGTCTTGGGGATTTACGCCGATCAGGGACAGGGCTTGGGAGCGTTGCTCCGAGGATACTGGTGGCGCAAGTAAATCCTCTTTGGTAACTTCTACCGGCTCTTTGTATTTTGCTTTTGGAGAAGGCATATTCAATAATTTAAAGCATGTTACAGGACACAGTTATTGTTGTTTGAGCATAATGACTTGAGCAATGGGTTGCAAGGCTCCTGCTTTTCTCATGCCTTACCGGGGCTGAGTGTAAAGTAGCTTTAAGCTTGGGTCAAGGAGAAAACGTAGATTATCTTTTGTTATGACGTATGCTTTGAAAATCTAAAAATTGTATGGGTGAGTCCCGAATCAACTTTTGAGCGCGACAATTCCCCCTATGGCACCCTCCTAAGTCCTTCTGGCTCAACGACATCCACAGTGTAAAGACATTGTAAGCTTGGTTTAATATAACTTAGATTGTGCGAAACGATCAATAGAAGTGGTTGACTATCAATGAGTTATGAGTGTGCTCTGATGTTGGTTGATACTGCCAGTGGCTAGGGTAAAAGGCTTGGGGATGTAGATGACAGCGGAAAATAAGTCCCTTTACTACATCGTTAAAGTAAAGGAGAAAATTATTCCGCTTTTGAGCAGGGATGAGGCACTTAGCTCTTACCCTCAACTTGTATTATTTAACGACGTAACAACCTGTTGTCAAGTGGTCAGTAAAGTAAGTATATAAGCAGCTAAAATATAGAGATAGGCACCTAATACACGTTAAGATCAATATGTATTTACATAACTGCCTTATAGTCTTTCAGGTACCTATCTCTAAATTTTGATGAGTTATATATATACTTTGCTAACCACTTGACAATCTGTTATTACGAGAGCATACTACTTGTCTATGAGATCAAGTAACTTTACAGACAAAGACTGGCTTAGCTGCCTCTCCCTGACCAACAAGCTGCCAGCCGCAACCAAGCCAAGACAAAGACACAAGCCGCAAGTCCCATATCCTGACACTTGCGTCACAAGCGCACAACGACGACGCTTTACGGCCATCCAGCTAATTAACAAGCGCACTGTAGAATTGAATCAACAAGTCTTGGCCAAGCTGTCACAATTCCGTAAGTTTGGCACGAATGACCTAAATGCCAAAAGCCAAGATGCCATACAAACGCCAAGACATTTAAGGGAAGAGATTACAGCGTTAAGACGCAAAATTTATCGGGAAAAGTATCGCTTAGCAACCTATCAAGAAAATAGAAGCCTGAGCACTAAATTACACTATAGACCTGCAACCCTGTTCTTCCAATCTGACGACAACGCTTTCATCTGGCTTAAAGGATTACTTTCTAATCTCTACATGAAGAGAAGACGCTTTGTAGATAAGGACACACTAGCCATGTCTGGTAATGACCAAGACTCTAACGCATGGTCACGCCTAAGACGATTGGCTAAGTGGACTCCAAACGCTTTCAAGGTACATCAAGACGATGGTCGCTGGCTCATCCTATTCATGCGGTCATGTCTCAAGAGACTAGAGCGGGAACATGCCCAAAATAGCTACTTACCGCAAGAGAAGAAATTCAAGCCGGAAGGTCAGACATTTTGGGAACACTGGAGCTATGAAGAACTAGAGGCAATGTCAACCATGCGCGCCATTCAACGCCTAGCAGATAACCCTTGGATTCAATTACGAGAGGATGAGCGGGATTACCTCTGTAAACTTACTTTAAGCCTGAAAACGCATTTTCAGGGCATGTTTGTCGTAACAAAATCATTACAAATTTGTAATGTTCCACAAGTCGTTGCAGGACAAGCAAATAAAAATGAATAAATTTCCATGTTTTTCATGCCAAGCCATGCCAACATTAAATCCCTGTCCTTCGCGTCTTGCCTCTCAATTAGTGTAACCTCATGTCAGAATCTTTACACTTTATGTCAAGTCCAATACACCGATTACACTGTGCTTAAAGTAGCTTTACCAATTTATGAGAGGTAACAACAAAAGATATAGCATTGGCATGGCGATTGCCTTATAGTTGGCACTGAGTAAATCGCGGCGAATGCCATAGGGAGCCGTTTAAGGTTGAAAGGTAGGGCAGTCTTACGACATTGCACCCTAGACAACCGCACAAAGATTTAGCTAGTATTTAGCTAGTAATTAGCTAAACTGCCTAGTGACTAATCGGATTAACCTTGGAATTAATTGCAGTACTACTACTACTAAAATAAAATGAAAATAAAGTTCAAAGACGGTACGGAAAAAGAAATTGAGATTCTTAGCTGGGCCGATCTTCGCGAGGCCAATCTTAGCGAGGCCAATCTTAGCGAGGCCAATCTTCGCTGGGCCAATCTTCGCGAGGCCAATCTTCGCGGGGCCAATCTTCGCGGGGCCGATTTTAGCGGGGCCGATCTTAGCTGGGCCGATCTTCGCGAGGCCAATCTTAGCGAGGCCAATCTTAGCGAGGCCAATCTTCGCTGGGCCAATCTTCGCGAGGCCAATCTTAGCGAGGCCAATCTTCGCGGGGCCGATCTTAGCGGGGCCGATTTTCGCGAGGCCGATCTTCGCGAGGCTAGAATAACCATTGGCAATGTAGAAAGGATTTTAACTTAAACCTACTTTAGACACCCTGCCCGCTTGCATAGAAGCTAGTGGGCAGTAGTCTAAGGCAATCACGCCATAGAATAACAAGAAAGCGAGTAATGTAATATGAGAAAAGTAACTTCGACAATCATTCAAGCATTTAGAAATCGTGAAAAGAAAAGCGTCGGCTCAAGTCGTACTGATGGCCAAGCGTTATACTTGCATGGCAATAAGATCGCAGAATTTCGGGACTGTGAGCTATGGGTAACGCTTGCGGGATGGCCGACAATAACGACGCGAGAAAGGCTTAATGGCTTGCCCAATGTCAGCGTACAGCAAAGCAAGCATACGCAATTCTTGAATGGTCAAGAATGGGATGGAAGCTGGCAGAAAGTAGGCTAAAAATAACCTATTGACAAACGTAGCAACCCTTGTAACTTGACCATATGGCACTAGAAATTGCAGAATTAGTAAGTATCCGGCTTAGGCCAAGTTACAAGGCGTTAGCCGACAAACTCTCCCTCTACCATAGCGTAAGAGGGAGAGGCAAGCTCTTTGAATTGTATCTAAAAGAGGATATGGACAAGATCAAGTTAGAGAAAGCGCAAGCCGCTATCAGTGAGACTAGCTCTAAAAAGTCTTAGGGCTGGCACACTGAGAGCACTAAAGTAACTTTAGTGTTAGACTCAGTAAACACAAAACCTCAGAAACTCAGAAAAAGAAAGTAACAAAATGAAAGAAAATCAACTGTTGGAAATTAAGACGAGCGCAATCAAAGAGGAAGCGGGATTTAACACTCGCTATGATCTTGGCGACTTGCGCGAAATCATATCAAACATGAAGCGTAACGGCTTCGACGCCTCACAACCCCTGATCGTGCGTAATAACCCAGACAAAGCGGGAATGTACATCTTAGGCGCACAAGGTCATCGCCGTCTTGCCTCTGCTATCGAAGCGGGGCTTGATACGGTGTTTGCCATCATGGAGCAAGCTAACCTGTCAGATAGTGACCGTAACCTCGACATCGTGCGCTTGAATAGCGGGGAGCCTCTGCCTATGCTGGCAGTCTCTCGCGTTGTTAAGCGTGAACTGGTCAACCCTGAAATGACGCAAGGTGCAATCGCTAAGCTGTTGGGTAAGTCGGCCATGTTCATTACGAATTGTGTCAAGCTGAGCAAGACGACTGAGCAAACTCAAAAATGGATTGAAAAAGACAGAATCAGCGCAACGGAAGTCTTGGACATTGTTGACGAATTTGGAGCCAAGACGGATGAGGATTTCGTCAAGGTTGAAGCCAAGATCGAAAAGCTTCTTGCCAAGGCTGGCGAAAAGAAATTTACTAAGAAGACTTCCAAGAATGAGGAAGAGACGGATGAGGAAAAGGCAGAGCGTGAACAAGCTGAGCGCGAAGAGGCAGAGGCTAAGGCGGCGCAAAAGTCCCGGACTAAGGAATTGATTGCCGGGGAAAAGCGCATTGACGCCTTTGTCAAAGCAGCTACGGAAGGCTTTGCCAAGATCGACGACGATACCGACGCATTCACCGTAAGCACGATGGAATTGCTTGTTACCATTGCGGCAATGCTCAAGGCTACTCCCATGAGTGCAGCGTTTGAGTTTGTCACGGAAGGCGAAGTGACCAAGCAAAGCGACATTAACCAAGCCCTTAAGAACCTGAGCAAGGTGCATAAGGAGACGGTTAAGGAGATCAAGCAAGAAGCGAAGGAAGAGGTTAAGGCTACCAAGGAAGAGGTTAAGGCTACCAAGGAAGAGGCGGCCAAGCGCATCAAGGCAGCTAAGGCAGCTATTGCCAGTGCGTAAGTAGTCAGACAAGATCACCCCTGTTATGAGCAGGGGTGATAAGTCTGGTTATAAAGTAGCTTTAGCACTTGCCAGAAAAACAAATAAAAATATGTTATTGACTTGAGAGCTTAGAGTAGCTACATTAGTCTTAACACTAAGAAAGGATATTATGGAAAATCGGGAAAGTATTATGAAGCGTTTGGAAGCCTTGCTTAATATGAAAACTGAGCGGGGAGCAACGCAAGCAGAGATGGAAACGGCTATGCAGATGGCTACGAAAATAGCCTTTAAGTATCGTATCAGCTTGGATGAGGTTGTGGCCAATGACAGAGGCGAGACTAAAGTAGGTTTAGATATGGTAAAGCGTACCTTTAGAACGCTATCACCATCCTACCATATGGAGCTTTGCTCTATTCTCAATAAGTATTTTGGCGTCAAGACTGTCTTAGCGGCAGAGGGAAGTGATAGACTGCATATCATTGGCACGCCACTAGACGTTGACTTTGGAATCTATGTTTATGCCTACTTGCGCCAAGTCTTCCGCAAGCTATGGGAATGGCAAAAGTATGAAGACGCAATGACAGAGAGGGAAGCCGCTAGCTTCTATCGTGGCTTATGGGAAGGATTGGACAAGTCCCTAGCCTCTGAGAAAGTAGCAATGGAGCATGAAGCTACAATATCGAACTGCCGCGCAATCGTGCTAGTAGATGAGCACGCCGTAGCCTTGCAGAAAGCCCTAGCTATACATTTTCCGCAAGCAAGGAAAACAGGCAAAGGGGCTATTCGACGGCTTTACGCGACAGCTTATGCGGCTGGCAAGGAAGTGGGAGCAAGCATCAAGATTAATAAGGCGTTAGGAGGGGGAAATGCAAGACTCTAAAGCTACTTTACAATGCTTTCTCTATTCTCGTTACAATGAAAGCGAGCAATGTCATGGTTGCGGTAAGCTAGGCGTTATGATTATGTCTAGGCAACCAGACTTTGTAGGGATTGTGGCACTTCATTGTTCTAGGAATTATCCTACTTCTGAAAGTAGGATAGAGAAAGTAGTCAAAACTAATAAGCTTGCAATCCTAGATGGCTTTGCTAAAATGGAAGAATCTCAATGAGCCTGCGACTTACAGAAAGTGGCTATGTCCAATCCGATTGTGGTAAGAATGCTTTTACCAAGAAGGAAGCTGTAACGGCACTCCATGCAGCACAGAAGCGAAGGCACAATAACCAAAGAGACAAGCTGAGAGTGTATGCCTGCAATATTTGTGGATGGTGGCACCTTACTTCTAAATTTAACTTGTATTCTGATGAGAAATAAAGTAACAGCAAAATATGTAACCAAATGATTATTGACGCCTACAAAGATGGAAGAGGCAAATATAAGCTTGTGGTATTTACAAAAAAGTATGGACTTGAAATTTTTAAGATCAAAGGAAAAAAGGAAATGCGTAGAAAGAAAGCGGCAATAAAGGAACTTTATGAAAACCTCGAAAACTACAAAGCAATCCCATCGTAAACGCCAAAGAGTAGAGCTTCACCACCCCTGCCCTTATAAGCTAGATCAGGGGAAGATATGGCCTGCTGATGAGGAGATTGATTTTCCTACGATGATTCCTATAGCTTGGATGACAAGTTTCAACTAAAGTAACTTTATGAACATCATTCCCCCTTTGGACGGTAATAAAACACAGGACGGCTCTGAATTGAGTGCCGTAGGAGAAAAACCCGCAGGTTCAATTCCTGCACCGTCCACCCCTTTGCCACCGGAGGCGAGCAAGCCTACTATTATGAAATCAACCTCACGATTAGTCTATGACCTCATGCAACGTATCGAGAACTTACCAGCCTCACCATTAGCCACCGAGCTTGTTGTGATGGCGGGCGTCATCTTCTCTCGCCTCGCGCCAGATGCCCAAGTCGATCACCCCGATTGCGAGCACCTAAATCCCAACAAAGCAGACTACTTCCACGATCCGTCGCGACCGCCTGTTGCCAGCTTTGGGCAGTGGATACCTGTAGGCGAGCGGTTGCCGGAACAAAGGCGGGGCGTGTTGGTTTGGGATGTTTATAAAAACGTAAATGCAGCATACCGCTATGACGGAAAATGGCATTACTGGTCTAGTTGTAACACGACCCTAGAGCACCGAATCACCCACTGGATGCCTTTACCCGCAGCCCCAACCGATAAGGAGAAGGCAGTATGAAAGACCTAAGAAAGAACAAATAAAATGAACGAAACAAAAAAACAAGACAAGCCTGTCAGACCCCCGCAAGCTCCACTCACTCAGCCTAAAGTTACTTTAGAGCAGGAAGCAGGCTTTCCTCCTGATTCAAAGGAAAGTCTCCTAGAAGAAATTGGTAACTTGAATGTAGAGCTTAACAATGAGAATGAGCAGATTGCCTTTCATCATACGCAGATAGAGAATCACACTTCTACCTTGAACAACCTTAAGGAAGAACGGGAAAAGAAGATGAAAGCTTTGCGTAAATTACTAGGAGAATTACTGTGAGCCTCTTTGATTATCAAACAAGCAAGGAAATAGCTAGGCAAGACTTTCCGTTTTATGCTGTTATCATGGCAGCAATGCGACAAGCGGATACTGACAATTTAGCAAAGCTGCAAGATGCTTGGCCGGATACTTGGAGTGAGCTAAAAACAAGGTACAATGCTACTGGTAGCTTGTTGGAAGGTGAAAGGGAACAGGAATGAAAGAACGCACCTTCATCGTTAGAATCAAAGACCATAGGCCCAATAGAGAAATATTTGCTAGGCCATTGGTGGAAGTCTCCTATACTGATGCCAATAAAACAAAGCATATGATTCAAAGCTATGCTTTGAAGGTAACAGATACTGGCATCGTGGCAGGAGAATTGTTGCATAGGCTGATACCTCAGTTGGGGGATAAATAAAATGAAATGTCCTAACTGCGGGAAGCCTATGACTAAAGGCTTGAGTGGCTGGTACTGTATAACTTGGAGTTGCTCAAGTAACTTTATGAAACTATCAGACTGTTGCCAAGCGAAAGAATGGCTTGATGAACCTGAATTTACTTTTGGTGTAGGCTGGACTGGTACTTGTAACAAGTGCGGAATGCACGCAAGTTTCACTGATGACAATGATAGGTATCAAGGTATATCAAGAACATTTACGAAGACGCAACGAAACATTATTGCAAAGCATATGCAAGAAGAAGCCGAAGAGGAATAAATGCAACTCCCTTTCCCCTCATTCATGCCAGCCAGCACATGGCAACCCCCTGCTCTCAGTGACTTGCCGGATTTATCCCAAGCAAAGGAAATAGCCTATGACCTTGAAACCTATGACCCCCACCTTATCGAAAGAGGGCCGGGAGGAATCAGAAAAGACGGCTTCATTACCGGATACGCTCTTGCTGTGGATGGCTTCAAGTGCTACCTCCCCATCCGACATAGTGAGGGAAACCTTCCTGCTGAACCAGTACAACGATGGGTACGCGACCAGCTTTCCAGACCCGATCAACCAAAGCTTACCGCCAATGGTGGTTATGAACGTGAATGGTCAAAAACGGATGGTATTCAAATCAATGGCGTGGTGTACGACGTTCAAATAGCAGAATGCTTACTCAATGAAGAACAAGAGTCCTATAGTCTTGACGCGATTGCCTTTAGACACCTTAAAGAGCACAAAGATGAAACCCTGCTCATCCAGACTGAGAGAGCTATGGGCTTGGGTCATAAAAAAGCTATGCACTTGCTTGGGGCAGGGGTGGTAGGGTTGTATGCGGAGGGTGACGCGGATAGGACTTTGAGGATATGGCAAGTACAAAAGAAGTTGTTGGAAGCGCAAGGACTCATGCCAATATTCCAGATGGAAAGCGAGCTAAGCGAAGTGTTTTTCTTAATGAGACAACGCGGCGTAAGGATAAATGAAGAGGCTACAGTTACTTTAGCTAAAAATTATAGGGAGAAAGAAAATGCTATTTACCGAAACTTACAAGCGCAGTTTTTTAAAGGTAGGACTGTCGATTTTAACAGCGGAAAAGACTTGGCTTCCGTTTGCGAAGCACTCGGCTACTCTGACTATCCTAGAACTGAAGTTGGCAACCCATCCTTTATTGGCGATTGGATGGACTTGCAAGGGGAGAGTCCTTTGGGGGAACTCTTTAAAGGAATCAGTGAGTTTAGGACTCTTGAAAAAATCAGACGCGACTATCTGGAAGGACACTTCGCCCAAACTTACAAAGGCAGAATCCATGCACAATTTCATCAAACGCATAGAGACGAAGGCGGCACGCGAAGCGGAAGAATCTCAGTCTCAAATCCCCCCATGCAAGGCGTACCTTCCCGTAGTCACTTTGCTAAAGACGTAAGAAGCCTTTTCCTACCGGAAGAGGGGCAAGAATGGGTTAAGGGAGACTACAGCCAACAGGAGTATCGCATCTTTGTCCATTACGCTATGCTAATGAATCTGGATGGTGCTAAGGAAGCGGGTAAGGTCTATCAGGACAACGCCCATGCTGACTTTCATCAAGGCATAGCTGACATGACAGGACTTAGCCGCACCGATGCTAAGAACTGGAATTTTGCAGCAATTTACGGTGCGGGTCTAGCCAAGACTGCTTTGATGACCAAGAAATCGTTACAGGAAGCGGAAAGAATAAATAATCGATACCATGAAAAAGTACCCTATGCCAAGGCTCTTGCCAAAGATGCCAGTAGCAGAGCTGATCAAAGAGGATGGATTAAGACTATCGGGGGTAGGGTTCTTCATTTTGACACCTATGAACCTGCTTATAATAGTGAAAACAAGTTCCGCTATCGGCCTTTACCTTTTGAGCAAGCTTCTAGTAAGTGGCCTAATGTAAGATTGAAGCGAGGACAAACGCACAAGGCGTTAAATCGACTGGTACAAGGTAGTGCGGCTGATATGAGTAAAGTAGCTTTACTTACCATGTATAAGCGTTATGGCATAGTGCCTATGATGGTTGTCCATGATGATGCGAATGTAAGTGGAGGACTAGAGCAAGCAAAGCAGATGAAAGAATGCATGGAGAGTGCCATCAAGCTGCTAGTTCCTGTCATTGCAGATTTCAGTATTGGTAAATCTTGGGGAGAACAGATTAAAGTAGCTTTATGACACCTTGTGAAGAACCAAAGTTCTGCCCTACTTGTGGTAAGCAAGGAGCAACCTACAATAGTATGTATAATGAATACATGATTTTTTGTACTTGTGAAAATTGGGATTGTCCTAAGAAGATATTCTCTAACGATTTTTATACAGACTATGAAGCTATTGAGGATTGGAACGAAAAGATTTCTAAACTAACTTTATGAATGAAACACAGAGACTTTTTGATGCTAAATTTGTCACGTTAATTCCAACAGGATATAAAATTGCTGCTTTCCATAATCAGATAATAGCTATTCATCCCATGTATATGCCGTTATTTTGGACTGGTAAGAAGTGGAAAGAAATGTTACTCCCAAAGGATAGAAAATGAAACAAAGAACCTTTGTGTTCACAATAACGAAGTCGCCTAAACACAATTCTTACCTCTATTGCCTTTCCGTTTTGCACAAGGCAAAAAGGTATTGTGTGGGAGTAACCTTGGAGCATGACAAAACAACCCCAGAAGTTTTTAAGGAACTGTATAACGAAATAAAAGGAAAAATAAAATGAAACTGATAAGGTGTGACCGTTGTAAGGGTGTAGTTGAAGTAGATGGTTTGAGTAAGCCTACTGTTTTTCCTGTAAGCTTGTCAAACGGTGAAGGACAAAACAGAACGATACAAACACAAAAAGATATGTGTGGTTCTTGCTATCAGGACATCTTTGAATTTTTCAATAAGGTTATATGACAGAAAAAGACCTTTACCAAAGCCTTAAGCGTGCCTTGCCTTATATCTGGTTTACCAGAATTGAGACAGGCACGCAAAGCGGCGTACCAGACATTAGCTACTGTACGCCAGAGTGTATTGACGGCTGGATAGAACTTAAGATAGGTGCGCCAAGGCTCAAGCCTAGTCAAGTGGCTTGGCATACCAAGGCGATTGCTTGGAAGCGTAGAGCCTTTATCCTTACGGCTATTCCTACCGGAGGCTTTCAGTTATACCGCACCGATAAGTTTTGCCCGATTGACACTAAGCACTTCACCCCTGCCCTTGCCTCTAGCATATTGCTGAGAACTAAAGTTTTATCAGACATAAGCTATTGCTTGACAAGGACTTACTAACCTGATAATATAGAAAGATAATCCACCATGCCTAAAGAATCATCGACAGACGTAGCAGCCGCAGCCTCATTAATGCCTGATAGTCTAGCACTTAGAGACTTAGCGGAACTAGGTTCAAAGTACGCTAAGGAACTAGCCATTCAGGAAGAACTAGAGAAAGCCATTGCTGAGAGCAAGGCTATCACAACAAGACTTCAAGACGTAACCATTCCAGATTTAATGTCTAACCTTGGCTTGGAAGAGTTTAAGCTTAAGACGGGGGAGATGGTAAAGCTAAAGCCTGTCTTTGGCGCAAGCGTAGCAGAGGTACGGAAGCCGGAAGCTTGGGCTTGGCTGCGTAATAATGGCTACGGCTCCCTGATTAAAGTAACTTTAGGTTGCAAGTTTGGCATGGGAGAAGAAGACCTTTCCTTTAAGGCAGAGGAAGCCTTAAAAGCAAATGGTATCCCTTACACTTGCAAGGAAGATGTTCACGCTTCCACTTTGAAATCTTTCGTAACCGAGCAATACGAAGAGGGTAAGACGTTCCCCGAAGCTCTCTTTGGGGCGTTTACCAAAACAATCGCTCAGATAAAATCAAACAAAAAATAACCTCAGAAATATATGGCAACTAAAACACAAGAAACTAAGACCCCTCCCCCTATGCCCCCTCCTGCTGAAAATAACATTCCAGACCGTAGTGCAGAAGCCGGACTAGGCTTTGAGAACTTTGACTTTTCTAAAGATCAAAAGATTCCCTTCCTGCAAATTCTCCAATCTCAGTCACCTGAGCTTGAACGTGGCCATGCCAAGTTCATTGAAGGGGCAGAACGGGGTGACATTATCAACTCAGCCACTCGTAAAGTTTACAAGTGCTCTGAGCCGCACAACTTTAAGATTACCTTTATTCCTTGTGGCTATGTTCGCGTTCACAATGAATGGAATAAGCGTGCTAATGGTGGTGGCTATGTCAAGACGTACCTTGACAATACACAGCCTGAGACTCAAGAGGGCATGGACAAGCAAAAGAAAGTTAAGGAACTAGTCAATAATACGCAGCATTGCCTTGTGGAAACGGTCATGTTTGGCGTTTACGTCATGGATGCAAAAGAAGGAAAGTATGAGGCCATCATTTCCATGTTTGGCGGAAGCCTAGGCTCTAGCCGTGACTTCACTTCCAAGCTAAAAGCTCGTAAGGTCAACGGTAAAAGCGTACCCATGATGGATAACGTCTGTGAGCTTGGGACTAGCTTGAAGAAGTTCAACGAAGGTTCTGCTTTTATCTTCACGGCAAACATTGTCGGTCGTACTGAGGAAGAGACTTATCAGGAAGCTAAGCAGATTCATTCTAATTCGGCTCAGCGTCTTACGCTTATGGCTCCTGCTGCTGCTGAGCAGTTGACGGATAGGGAAGAGGAAGGTGAGCCTAGCCGCACCCACAACGACGGAAAATACTAAAGAATAAGCCACAAACTTAGTCCTCCTAGAGATTCACTCTAGGAGGAATAAGCAATGACTCAACTAGAACAAATTCTAAGGTTACAAGGTCTTTTCAGGGCAAACTCGCGGGTAATCGGGCAGCACTCAGCAGAATTAGAAAAATCTGAGGATGGTAAAGTTACGCATGTTAGACGTAGCTTTGCCCAAGGCCCATGCACAGAGGAACACTGGCGTAACCACCTAGAGGGCAAGATCAACCTTGCTCTCGTTCCTATTGACGACTACAGCCAAGTCAAGTTTGTCTGTATTGACGTTGACCTAGACATAATGGCGGAAGCTAAAGTAACTTTAGTTTCTCTAGCCGCACAGATAGAAGCTTATGGATTTCCTTTTGTGGTTTGCCGCTCTAAGAGTGGTGCAGCTCATTTGTACGGATTTCTTAAAGACTTATCGCCTGCATCTTCTATTCGCAATTCCTTAAAGCGATATGCAGATATTCTTGGATTCAATAACACTAGACCTTGTGAGCTATATCCCCATACCGCGAAGCTGGATGTTTCCTCAAATGGTAAGTGTATTACGATGCCGTACTTTAACGGAGAGGATACCGACCGTTACGCAGTTGACGCCCAAGGCAACCCCCTGTCCTTGAATCAATTTATAGCCTTGGCAGAGTCTAAGATGGTGTACGAAAAGGATTTTAGTCCCACGAAAGTACAGGAAAGTGAGCAGGGGGTGAGTATTCGAGATATTGTTACCAATGGGCCTCCATGTCTCCAAACGATCTATGACCAAGGCTTGCAAGATGGCACGAAGAACGATATTCTTTTTCAGTTTGCCTTGATGTTTAAAAAGTATGACGTAAATACTTATGAGGATAATACTGAGATTGTCAACCAGACTAGGTGTGACAAGCCGCATGATTCTAGTGACCTGACAAACACACTCAAGAGCCTTAAGAAAAAGGACTACCACTACAGTTGCTCTCATCCTTGCATGGCTTCCATCTGTGCCAAGAGCCTATGCATGACGCGCAAGTATGGTATCCGGCCTCAAGTAGAAGTACCTTCAATTAAGGAGATTTTACAATGGGGTGCCAACGATGAATACTTTGAAGTCATCTTTGACACTGGTAGCAAGCTTAAGATTCTAGCGGCAGACTTCATTGACTTTACTGCTATGCGTGCTGCTGTTGTTCAAGCCTTGCATATTGTAGTTCCTGAGCCTAAGAAAATAGCTTGGCAGGAATGGACAAGCACCATGATGCAAAAAGTCAGACGCATGGAAGTCCCCAAGGAATTTAACATTGAACACGCCATTAAGAGCTTGATTGTTGGCTTTGCCACTGGCAGAAGCCTAGGCACAAAGATCGAAGAACTGCTAGTCAATAAGCCTGTCAAGGATGGTGAGATGATTGTCATGCGACAAAAGGATATTCAGGCTGAGATTTACCGTAGGAACTTGAATAAGAGTGGCTACGTTGATAACTTTGAAATGTCTGTCATTAATGATATGGGAGGACATATGACAGTGAAACAGATTGAAGGACATATCATCCCCGTTTTTGTAATCCCCGACCCTAAAATCAACCACGAAGAGTTGCTAGAGAAAGTAGCAACTGACTTTGAAACGAAATACTAATATGGAAATAGAACATGAATCACACTTGTCAGACATAAGAGCAAATGCTACGGATGACATAGACTACAAATATCAAAAAGGGCAAGAGGAGCATCAAGGTAAATTATGGGAAATGCCAGCTAGACAGCTAGGTATCGAAATAAAGAATGAAGCTGTTGATTTATATGTTTACATGCATTGCTTAAATGAAAAGCTGATAAGGATTGAGAATTGGGTAACTATTGGATTAAAGGAAAGTGTACCTGACTACGCTTTAAGAGGTATCCTTCAAGAGATCAAGAGTCACTTAGTAAAGTAACTTTATGCGTCAAGTCTTCTCCTTTAAAATGATTGTCTGGATACGAGATGACCGTCACCAGATATGGCGCCGCTATAAAATCTGTACTAATTGGCTGGAATCTTTCCGTACTAGAAATGAGCTTTCCAGTCGTGGCATTCTAGAGCGAAATATCTTAGTGCGGAGAGGTGATCAGGATGAACCCAGATAGAACAACAATCATCTTTGGCCCGCCCGGGACGGGGAAAACATTTTCTCTTCTCAATAAAGTTTCCAATTATTTAGACCGTGGATTTGCCCCAGAAGAGATAGGATTTGTTACTTTCACAAGGGTAGCAGCAGAGGAAGCTAAGAGTCGTGCTTGTGAGCGATTTATGCTTAAGCGTAGCAAGCTGCTAAACTTTAGGACTTTGCACTCTATGGCTTTCCAGCAGCTAGGACTTAAGCGGGAATCGGTTATTTCCTATAAGCACTTGGCAGAGGTAGCAGAGGCTTGCGGATTGAAAGTAACTCCTAGAGCTACTAGAATGAATACGGAAGAGGGGCTATGGGCAGGCGCAAGTAAGGGTGATAAAATCATGTTCATTGAGAACTACTCCCGTATCAGTAAAGTAACTTTAGACGAGGCTTTATCTGCCTCTGAGTTTGATGACATTGATAATTTGATCTTGAACCTTTGGGCTAGAAGCTTGAAATCCTATAAGCAAGCTAATGCACTACTAGACTTTACCGACATGGTAGATGACTGGATTAAGCATGGTTCTGTGCCTACGCTTAAAGTGCTTTTTGTAGATGAAGCTCAGGACTTAAGCAAGGTTCAATGGGACATGGTTAGACGACTGGCTAAACAAGACTGCGATAACTGGGTAGCTGGCGACGATGACCAAGCAATCTTTAAATGGGCAGGTGCTCACCCTGAGTCTTTTGTAGGACTAGGAGGCACCCGTATCACCCTGTCCCAAAGCTATCGTGTCCCTAAAGTAGTCCATTCTCTGGCTATGGAAATGAGGACTCAGATTCCTGATTCTGTAGAAAAGATTTATGCACCTAGGAAGGAGCAGGGGGTGTTAGCATTCTACGGTGACTTGGAGCAAGTGGATATGAGCGAAGGCAACTGGCTTATCCTCTGCCGTAACAATTATTTTATCTCGCAAATTGAAGAGACATGCCGTAGGCTTGGTTATTGGTATGACTCTATCTTTGACCCTCCTACTTTTTGTACCTTGCCTATTTTAGATTACCATAGATTTTTAAAAGGAGAGAGGCTAAGTGTCCATGACTTGGAAGCTATTCTAAAAATGATGGGGAGAACAATCAATGTTAAAAAAGACTACACGAAAGAAGAGTTCATTCAAGACTTTGAACGCGATGAGCGAACGATCTGTGAATGTTTTTCTAGCTCTATGCCTTGGTTTGACGCTTTCCAAGGTATGCCAGTTGAAAAAAGAACTTACTATAGAAGTGTCCTTCAACGGAAAGAAAATATCCGAGGAGCACCTAGGATACGAATTTCAACCATACATGGTGCAAAAGGTGGGGAAGAAGATAATGTAGTTATCCTAACGGATATGAGCAACAAGACCTATGCTAAAGCTACTTTATCTTGGGCAGATGAATACCGCGTATGGTACGTTGGCGTTACACGCACAAAGCACAACCTGCATATCATCAAGCCAAAGACTGGTAATTGCATACCCCTACTAGCACTATGAGCGTTGATCACATGGACGGAAGATGCTGCTTATGTCTAGAGCCTAAGAACTCTAGAGTAAGGGCTGGATTTATCTGTGAACCATGCAAGAAGCTTGGTAAGATACAGTATCAGGAATTAATGGAGAAGATACAGAAAAGGTTACATGCTTACAAAAGGTTATAAACATCAGCTAGACGGTGTGGAGAAAGCCAAAGGACAAAAGAACTTTGCTTACTTCATGGAAATGGGTACAGGAAAATCGTGGTGTCTCCTAGCAGATGCAGAAAGGCTTTACAATGAACAAGAGATTGAGTGTCTTATTATCCTTGCACCTAAAGGTGTGTACCGTAACTGGTCAACCAAGGAAATTCCAACCCATTTGTCTGTACCATATGAAACTTTCGTGTGGAGTGCATCCCTCACAGATAGACAGGCAAAACAATTATTGTCCGATCTATTTCGGCAGACTTATAAGCTCAAAATTTTCTTGGTCAATATTGAGGGGGTACTTACAAAACGGACGCATAAGGGGCTTGAACGAATATTCAATCAATTTCGTGTATTGCTTGCTATCGATGAATCCACCGTAATCAAAAATCCCTCTGCCAAGCGTACTAAAGTTACTTTAGACTTGGCTCCCAAAGCCAAGTATCGGCGTATCCTTACAGGCTCCCCCATAACCAAGTCACCATATGACATGTATGCCCAAGCCCTCTTCCTCTCCCCTGCCCTGCTAGGCTTTAGTTCCTTCCTAACTTTTAGACACTACTATGCAATCATTGAAAAAGGCTATAGCAACCAGATGGTCATGCGTTGGAATCCTGAGAAAAAAGCTATGGAAATGCAGAGACTCACTTTTGAAAAAGTGGTAGGGTATAAAAACCTAGACCAGCTTAACGAGAGAATCCAGCCTTGGAGCTACCGATGCCTTAAGAAAGATTGCCTTGATCTGCCGGAGAAAGTTTACCAGACAAGAGACGTTGACTTAACCCCAGAGCAAATACTTGCCTACAATAGCATGCAAGAGCAATGGACAATGGAAGTAGGACAGGGGTCATGTACTGCAAGCATTGCTCTGGTCAAGAGCCTTAAGTTACATCAAATACTTTGTGGACATGTCACCGATGACTTAGGTAACACCATCCACATTCCTACCAAGAGAATAGATGCTCTCATGGACTTACTGGATGAAGCTCAAGACCAAAAGATTCTTATTTTCTGCAAGTACAAGCATGACGCCAAGCTTATTAAAGTTGCTTTAGTAGAAAAATATGGAGAAGAATCCTTAGTCGAATTTCATGGTGGAGTGTCCGACAAAGATAGGGAAGTAGCCAAGCAACGCATTCAGGAGGATGACACTTGCCATTTCTTCCTAGGCTCCAAAGCCGCTTGCCGTGGTATCACGCTTACCGCTTGTACGCTAGTAGTCTTTTACAGTTATGACTATGACCGTGAAGCTTGGACACAGGCAGAGGATAGGGTGCATCGTATCGGTATGACTAAATGCACCATCGTACATTTGATTGTCCCAAATAGCATTGACGAAACCATCTTAGCTTCACACAAAGCCAAGGGAATGATCGAAGACCAGATCGTAAATCAGGTTAAATCCCTAGGAAAGCTCTCAGCCGCTTAGTCCTGCCTAACCAGTCTGGAAGAAACTCAGCTTGGCTTGGCCTACGCTTAACAATGTCATGGTAGTAAGACTCTTGTAAGTTAAGGTAAATGGAAGCACTACCGGAGCATTGAGCAAGCCATAAGGTAGGCTTGCCCCCATTTACCCAACTATTCATCGTAGCCTCACCCAAAAGAGGTGCAAGAGACTCACAGTTATGAGGCTTAGTAGGTGGGCCTGTCCAATAGAAGAGAGCGTAAACATTTAGTGCTTGGTCTAAGGTTAAGTTTTTGATTCGTGCTTGTGTCCATACGGAGGGGTCTTCTCCGAATTGCTTAGCATAGTCTTTTTGTCCTCTAAGATCAATACCCCATTTTGTGGGGCCACCTGAGTCATTTACAAGGTTGCTATACTGCCCACTTTTATCTCGCGGATAATTACATTCCTCTTTGAGGATAAAAGGAATGAACTTATTGAAGCGTTCACTCTGGTAGTCCATCTATGTCTTTCGGATCAAACTTTTGCACAATGTCTTCTGCGTTAGTGACAATGGCTTGAGTGATCTGCATACCTATTCGACCGCCCAAAGCAGCAACGATAACAGCCTCACAAATGGACAAGGCATGATCCATGAGCAGGGGGTTGTGCCTGTTGTCGATCAGAATGGCTAGGATGACAACTGCCGCGAAGATAGCCGCTTGAAGCTTCTTACTATTCTTAAAGCCCTTGTCAGCTTCTTTCACTGTAAAGTTACTTTAGGCTTTTGGTGTAGGATCGGCGGATAGGGTTCCGCCCAAGCCAACCGTGGCGGCCTCTGTTTGCAGATTGGCGTAGGTATCGCACGCGATGATGCCGCCAACCGTGCCGGTTGACCCTTTGACCATGTACTTCACCGGGCCAACTAACGCCTTGGTGACTTTGTTAAAAAGCTGATAGACGAAGGGTGCCGTGCTCGTGACAATGCTGATGGTTTCCGTCGCGTTGGTAAGCTGGTTCGTTCCGCTAGTAGTGGTTGGTGTGATGGTCATAAAATTTAGGAGAAGCTGGCGTTGATTCCGTTGGCGATACACTGAAGATAATCGGCATTGGCTACACCACCCGTTGGCCCACCACCGCCTAAAGTGGAGAGGGTGCCGGAAGTGCCGCCGCCCGCGTTGTAGGCCGCGAAAATCGCATTGCACGATGCTGCCGTGCCCACTGTGTAGGTATCCGTGCTGCCATACATAGCGATAGAACTTGGAAGGATAATCGAGGTTGCTTCCGACCCTGCGACCACAGTCCAAGCATCATAACCTGTAGGATTCGGCAGACCCGCATAAAGAGAGAGATCAACGGAAGTGGCCCCTTCGATATTAATGGTTATTTCGTTATAGTAACTATCGCTAGGCACCAGATCGCCGATTATAGAGAAGCTTGTCACGCTATTTGCGTTGATAATCTGATACGAGCCGCTATCGCCCGCTAAAATAAACGACCAAGACAACGGATTTGTTTGGGATGTGGTGAAGGTGTTGACGACCGGGTTGGAGTTAGAATTAGTGATGCCTCTACCTGACGAAACATATCCCGACACGACTGTCTCAGTATCGGCGGCACCACTACTAGTAAAAGTGAGCAGAGGAATAATGCCCTTGACCCAAGCTGGGCAGGTGACAACCGTATTGCCCGTAGCATTAATCGGATGCCCGCTGGAAGAGTCTGAGGTATAAAACGTGCAACCATCGAAGACGTAAGTATCAAGCTGTGCGTTCGTCAGGTTGGAGAGCTGGAAGCCGGAGATGACGTTGGAGGAACCACCACCACCACCCTTAGTCTTAAGGCTTCTCAGTGAGCTAGTAGGATATTCAGCAGGCATAATTGCTTTAGTCTTCCACCGGAAATACATCTACATTAACACTACCACCAGTAGAGATAGCATAGATGTTATTGCGGATAGGAAGGGTGATAGCTTCACCTGCTAAGATCGTGCCATTAGCCGTAGTAGCAGCAGTTGCACCCTTATCATAGTTAATGAAAATGGGGTTAGTAGCGTCACGATTGGCAATCGTAACTGAGCGACGATTAGCAGCAGCAGAAGCCGCTAGGAGCAAGCCACTCGTAATAAGGACAACAGCATTGAAGCTTGCGCCTCCCATTGCACCGTCTAGGTCTGGATTAAATTGCATAGTTTTGTAAAGTTACTTTAGGCTGCGGGTTCAACCGGAGCGGCAACAGGTACCACCGGAGTAGTTACAACTGCTACCTGATTCTTATGAAAAAGCTTTTCAAATTCAATATCGCCATCCTTGATAAGGACAATAACGTACTCCTCCCCCTGTTTCAACAGTTGAAAGACTTTACCAAATAGCTTGTGATTCGTGTCAGTGACTTGTACGGTATTCATTGTAGCTATATTGTAGAGTAAAGTAGCTTTAGAGTCAAGGCAATTTAGCAGCCAAGGTAGCCCCTGTGGTTGTCATAGTAAAGAAGATTCGGAGCAGTATCATTGCCACGACGAAAACTACTACACCTATCATTAGGTGTAGTATCGTTGCCTTGCTATCGTCATCTGCCGCGATTCTAAGGGCGTCTTGGTACAGGGTGACTGTGGCGGTTGAGAGTTTAGCTTGGCTATTTGCGATATTTTTATCAGCATCTTCCTTATCCTTGAGGAGTTGGTTGACGGTGCCATTAATTCGGACAATGGTTTTTTCATTTTTATCATTACTGGCAAGTAAGTCTTGCACTTCCGCTTCCAAGGCACTCTCATGCTGGCTAGGAGCACCACTCAGCTTTAGGCTTGCGTCTAGTAGCTCATTAGCTACCGGAATGGTTCTCGCTGTGGGAGGCAAAGACAAAAGGAACTTAACCTCTTGAGTAAGGTTAGCTATCTCAGCATTAGACTTTTTGATGACCGTATCTTTAGCTAAAGTAGCTTTAGAGACTGTGGACATGGCAGAGGCTTGTCGTGCCTCTGCTCGCATTATCTTAGAGTTAGAGCTACACGAAGTTAGTAGGGTCAGTGGGAGTATAAGAAGAATTGTCTTCGACGGGATGCTTATGTTCATGTTTTGCTTTCGCTTTCTCTTTTACTATCTCAATTTCCTTGTCAAGTATGGTACGCTTAACGTGATCTTCTTTCCATTTCTTCTTTATGTCGTAAGCCAAGCTAACACTGACAAGGAGAGGAACGATAATGCCTAGTACAGCCTGAATAGGTATAACAATGTCTTGCTGCCAAGCAAGGGTAGCTAGAGGGGAAATCGTCCCTATTGTTCCCTTGGCAAGTGTGTAGTACGGGTTATTGTGCATTATTAGAAATTTAATATGGATTCCATGACGCCATTGTTAATAGAGCCTGCATTGCCGTATTGATGAACCACTCCAGTTGAGGCATTCAAATCAAGTCCAGTCACGTCAAGAGAGTGGGAGTAAGGCCCAGTGACAGTAGTTGGATCAGTGCCGTTCGTTCCCGCCGCGCTCAGCGTGGATGCAGTACGAATGGTAGGCGGAAAATAGACAAAGGCACTAGTTCCCGTTGTTGCAGCATCGCCAGACATATTGAACTTTGATCCGAACAGAAGGGGTAATGCTCCAGAAAGAGTCCACAGAGCAAGTAGGGCCATCGTGCCATTGGTGTAGGAGGGCTGCAACGTGGTCCTTAGCTTAAGTTGTGAAAAAACACCGTAACTAGAGCCTAGACTAGCCGGGGCGTAAGGCGAGCCATCTACGGAAATTTCAACAAGAAAAATAGGGTCAGTGCTCGTAATACCAGAGAGAGCGGGAGTTACGGTCATAACCACCGTTTTAACTTGTAGCGTCATCGTCCCGTATCCTGTTCCTTTAACATTCGTAGCAGAAATGTTAATACTAACGGTAGTCCCAAGAGTCAAACCCGTTACAGTCCCACTTAGAATACCTGTCGTTGTATCAATAGTTAAACCGGATGGCAATCCCGTAGCGCCATAAGACAAGATAGGGGCTATACTGGAAACAACAATCTGGTAGCTAAAAGGAACACTATTGCCAATACTCTTATTAGTGCTTGTCACAACCGGAACTGTCGTATGCCGAATATAAGCACACTTAGGACAAACGGTATTTTGTTTTGCGTATTGCATTGGTTATGAATTAAATAAGTGTCCTGAGCCATCCGTAGCAGGAAGCAATCCGCAATAGAAATATCCGCGAGAAGCACTTACGCCACCACCTAGGACATTAACTACCGCAATCGTGCCAACAGTGACAGCGATATTAGTAATAAGATCGTAAGCATGAGTAGAAGTGTCACTAGGCATGGTATCCGCAGCCGTAATAACGGGGTCAGTTGAAAACTCTCCCGTAGTATTATCAATCGCACAATCAGCGTAAACCACCGTATTTGTGCTTCCCACAACGAGAGTCTGAGGAGAGGTAATAGCTCCACCATTCATTGTCGGAATATACCCTACGCCAGCCGTGAAGTCTTTATAATTTCCTGGAGTTATGCCAATCTGCGGTGTAACCCCTGTGCTCTGGTCAAAGACAAGCAAGTCTTGGCTACGCTGATAGACCGTTTGACCTGTAGGAGTGGACAGGGGCAGGGTGGCTACGCGGCTAAGTTGGTCTTCTAGTTGCTGAATTTGCATTTCCAATTCATCAAGCGTCATTTCCGTAGCGACGGAAGGCAAAGCCGCACCTTCCACAAGCTCAAGCGTCTGGGCGAAAGGAACAACTCGTGCAATAGTAATACGAACTCCGGTAGCGGGAGCCGTACCAAAGACGACATTAACACCAGCAGGATTACCCAAAAGGCTAGGGTCAATGGTGTAATCCGTATTCAGGACTTGAGCCGTATCAATACCAGTAGCTATGTCAGTTGAGATAACTGTAAGCTCAGTCTCAAAGTAAATGATGGAAGGATAGGCAAAAGAAGTGCCTGAGCTATTTCCGTTGTACTGGATTCTTGGGACGTTGTTATTTACTGCCATAAAGTTACTTTATCCGTTAGGGATTATATTGCTTAGTGTTTAGCGTTTACTGCTGGTGGAATTATGAAGCTTTGGCCACTTTCCTTCTTCATATTCTTCTCAAGCTTGTTCGTATAGTTAGGGTCTATGCTGTTAAGAATAGCATATCTAACGTAATAGTTAAAGAGAAATTTAGTTGCAAAATGATTGGCAAAAGGTACATAATTAGAGCCTATATTTACTGCATCCTTGGCTAGATGCTCTCTTTCAGCCTTATTCTCCTTAGCTGTTTGACTTCCAAAGCGATTCTTAACCCCGCTCATCCAAACGTCATCTCCTATAGTACCTAAGTCACCACCTATCGGCCCTTCTAGTCCTTTAATAATAGTGTCTGTAGGTTTTTCCTTATCCTCATTAGGGAGTACAACGTCACCAATATAACCTAAACCACCACCAGCCGTAATACCTCGCACCAAGTCTGTCTTAAATCCTTTGACTGTTGTAGGGTCTGGGGTATTTTTACCTGACAGAAAATTCTTTGTAACAGCTATGATTGTTGCACCAATAATAATATACATGGCGAAGTTCATGGCATTTGCCACAATATTGTTCATTGCACCTTTAGGCTGACCATAAATATTACGATTTAACACCTTGGTAATCATGGTGATTGGGAAAGTCTTAAACTGCATAGCCATTCTTACCATAAATCCATACGGTGTAGAGGGGGCTGTACCACCATAAAGAATTAACCTTTCTCTAGCCCCTGCCCTTGGCACCGTGGACATAGCTGCGTCATTAAACATAGCTCCCATGCGTAAACGCAAATCATCTCTTTCAGACTCATCTTCTAAAGTAACTTTATCTGCTGCGGTTGGCGTAAGATATTTGTTTCCATCTCCACCAGTAAAGGCATGTTCTCTCAGTTGATTCCACATACTTTCATTAATACCAAAGCGGTCAAGCCAAGTCTTAGTGTATAGAGGCAACTCTGCGTGGGATTTTTCTGCCATTTCGCCAAAATGGTTTGCCATCATACCAGCCATAACATTTACAATACGTTGATCGTGAGCATGTAGGATGTTCCCCATAAAGTATAAAGCAGCAAGTTTTCCTGCCATTCCAGATGAGTCCATATCTCCAAACCTATCCATAGCCATTTGTGCTCGCAAAGCTTGAGCCATTACCCCACATTGAGCAGCAATAATGTTATAATCCCCAGAGTGCGGAAGATAATACTTCCCTGCCACTCTAATAAAATTCATTATCGGATTGCTACCTTCAATCGTGGCAAGATGCCCTGCCAGATTCATTAAATCTGACTGTGCTGAAATGGTTGCCATACCAAGCCTACCCGTTGCGCTCAGCGTCATAGCCCATTGATTAAAGCTAGTCCAAAAGTTCTTTTGAACAGGGGTGCGAGACTTTCCAGTTATCTCGTTAATGATCTTCTCTGGCACAAGTCCAAGTATCCAATTTTTAGAAGTAACATCATTATGTAAAGCTTTTAGTGTACTGTTATCCTCTTGGTCTATGGCATTGTTTTCAATGAGCTTGAAGATGTTCCGCATGTTTGCTTCTGCATTAATTCCCCAATCTCCTGCCAAAGCAATACGCTTGGCCATAGAAGCTAGGCTGGAAACAATTTGTTCACGGAATGATCTTAGCCCATATTTGTTGCTATAATTGTAAGCATCCAAGGTAGAATTAAAATGAATTGTCCTTTCGGCTGCGGCTTTCTTGGCAATGTTGCTTCCTAAAGCTACTTTATGCGTATCAACCCCTTGTTCATATTCTTGATGCACACCTGAAATAATAGTACGGTACTTTGCTCGCATGAAGTCTTCCCACTTCTCTTCATCGAGAGTACCGTAAGTATTGTAGGGGTTTAAGACAGGCATAATGTCCTTTGCCCATTGTTTAAATCCTGTATGGCGGATAACATCTGGGTCATGCGTTTGTTGGCTGGAATAGCCTTGAAGTCTCGGAACAAACAAGCCTACCCGCTCACCCATCTTAAGGTACTTGTCCACTACCCCATGCACAACCTTCGCTACGGTCAAAGCGTCTTTGTTTCCAGTAAGGCCGAGATTACCCTTATCCTTGTTTAACTCGCTAAGCTCTTGTGCCACCTGCAATTCATCTATACCTTTAGAGAAATGACTACGGAGTCCCTGAGCATCTAAGGCACGATACAAGTCAGAAATAGCTTGATTTTCTAATGTTTTCATTCTCCTATCTGTAGAGAACTGCCCATTATGCACCGTATCATAGGTGCCAAGGATATTACCAATAATGGTCTTAAGCTGGTCAGCCGCCTTCTCCTTGGTATTCACTAGAGCTATTTTAGTATCCCTAGTTTCCTTTTGCTTGATTTCCTGAAAGCTCTTTTGGAGTTTACCAATCTTTTCATCTTCGATTGCCTTGGCTAGAATCTGGGGGAGAATATCCCGCATGTTTGCATCTGGATTAAGCATCCGAGCTATCTTGCTAATCCGGTTAAGATTCGGGAGTAATTCTTGTGCTTCCTTTTCTGTAACCGCACCATTAGAAGCCTCAACAACTTGACCAATACAAGCCTTGTAAACCGTCTTCTCGAATTTATTTAAATCTGGCATATTAATTAGTTTCAGTTACGCAACGAATGGCTTGGTTATATCCCGGCTGCTTTTGTTCTTCCAGCTTGTCAATTTTTTCAACAGTTGTCATCTTGGCTTCTGCCTCTTTAGGCTCTCCCGTAAGCTTCTTTTCAATCTGAGCTTTTTCGGCTTGCTCATAAGGCTTTAGTTGCTCTCTAACCGTCTGGTCTGCTGTCGTTTTGACAGGGGCAGGGGTCTGGGGTCTAGGCTTGGGGGTAGCTTCTAAAGCTACTTTACGTTGTAGGTCTTGGACACGTTTTTGAATTAAAGACTCTGTAGCCTTGCTATTTTCAAGAACATTTTTTAACCCTGATAAATGCTCTATGGTTAATGTACCTAGCGATTCAGGTTCTTTTGGGTTCCTTGCTAAAAATAGTTCCCTAACATAACCACTAAATTGCGGATTCTTGAGTAATTCCCCTAGTTTACTTGCTTTAAAAATTCCTCTGCCACCATTGACATCTTTCATTACAATAGACCTATCTCCATACTTTGCAGCCATCGCGGAAAGATCATCCTTAGCTGTAAGGTAACTGTGTCCTTTTTCTTCTACATCTTTCCATGAACGAACAACAGTTGAATCAGTTGTTTTAGGTTTCTGTGCTTGGACAACCTTTTTAGGGCTATACTTAAAAGTTCCTAGTCTTGGTTCAGTAAGCTTTGCTTTTTCAGAATCAGTCAAAGTCCCTAGACGGAATAATTCGGCAATAGCTTCCTCTCTCTGGTGCGGGTCATTTATATCAGAATAACCGGGAGAAGCTGCTGCAATCTCTGAATGGTGTGCTTTAAGAATTTGTAGAATGTCATTTTTCTGAGCATCACTAGACTTATCCCAAACTACATGGCCTAGTTCATGCAAGAATGTTCCCTTGGCATCGGTAGCATCTGGGTTAATTCTGATAGAGCCATCAGGTGCAACACCCCCTTGTTGTGAAAGTTCAAATGAAGCTGGAGAGTCAATGCTAACTCTAGTGATACCAGAAGCTTTAGCAACAGCCGCAACAAAGGGGTCTGTTGAGGCTTCTTTTAAAGAGTTTGAAACTTCTGCCGAAGGTGGAAAATTAACTTCTAGGCTAATACTCCCTTTACTCTGAGGAATAACCGCAGGAGAATCAAAACTTTCAGATGGTGCGGGTGTAGCAGGAGGTAAATCTACTTTAGGCTCCTCCAAAGGACTAACATAAGTCCCATCATCCATAGATTGTAGAACAGCCGCCCTTTGCTCTAAAGGCAAAGTTACCGGATGGCCTGCAATAGCACTTAAAGCTGCTTCATGCGCGACAATCCGCTTATCAAGGCCAACTAAGTCATTGATCGGGTCAAAGCTTAAATCTGACTGTGCTCTGGCAACAGAGGCTTGTGCCATTGCTGCTTTAGTTTCAGGCTGCAAATGATCTTCCAACTGTTGAAAAGCTGTAGGTACTTGAGGTTCACCCGCAACAGGTTCTTCCCGATAAGGCTTAAGATTATCTGCCCCAAAAAGACCATGCGTTAAGCCAAGGAACAAAGCCCCAGAACCTAGACGCTGAGCCGCTTCGCTGAGTGACCAGTTATCATCCATTGCGTAGTGCAACGGCTCTGTAATGGCTGAGAAGGTAGCGGCTGTCTGTGCTCCTGCCACCATCCTAGCGGCTAGCCTAGAGGTAGCAGGCCCAACAATAAATCCCGGTCTAATCGGTGCAAACTTGGTTATGCCATCGGACAAAATGGCGGCACCATCTTGGAAAGGGTCTAGAAGTCCTGCCGCTTGTGCTACCCCAGAACCAAGCCAAGTATTAGAGGCGGAAGCACTACCCCCTCTGGCAAGAGTGTCTTGTAAGCCAAAGGTAATTGCGTCTTGATTGGATTTAAACTGAGCATAGCTTCTAGAGACTGGTTCTGTAAACTTTGTCCTTCCACCGTTGCCAAACTCATTATTGGCTGCATCTGGATTAAGCATTTCCGAGCCGTCACGTTTAAGAGCAAAGCCTACATCCCCACGATAAACGTCACCTATCCAACTATCATTGACCGTTGATAAGCCCCTAGAGATATACGTTGAAGGAATATCAGCAGCAGGCTGCATCCCGCTAGTGTCTTTAGCATCGTCTAAGGCTGAGTTATTTTGTGAGAAAGGGAATGGCATAAAGTTACTTTAGTACCCGTATATCCTAGGGGGAATATTATTGGCATCATGGTTATCAACTTTAGTGTTTGCTGCCTTATTAAGCATGTCATCAAAGGTACGCAAAGAATTAGGGACAGGTATCGCTTCGCGGCTGGCTGCTGGACCTTCCATCGGACGCATAGCCAAGTAAACGCCTGTCATGTCAGGAGTTGTTACCCAATAAGCCCTAGATTGAATGTCGTAGAGGGAAGCCTGTTGGCCCGGATTATTAAGAGCACCGAGCTTAGGCTCATCCTTGTCAGAAGATTCATAACCAGTAGGGAATTTACTTGAAATGTCTAAAAGCTCTTTGTCTAATTGCCCCTTGATTTTGCTGGTATCCTCATCGGAATAAGTGCCGTTCTTACCTTCCCTATTGATAAGATAATTAACACCATTCGTTTGACCAAAATCAATATGATTGGAAACAGCACTTTTTACTGCGGCTGCTACAGCACTGTTATCATCATACTTTGTACCAGCCGGAGGATTTAGATACAAGAATTTAGCATACTTGCCAATAGCATTAATTGTACTATTCGTCTGGTCAATATCCTGTTGTTTGTTACTTGCAACAGAATTTGCTTCCTTATACTTCATTAGTGTAGGGTCATTCCAAACTAGAGTATCAATCGACTTCTCATATTCAGGATGTTCCGTTTCGGCAAACCTCTTAGCATAACCGGGATTATCTTCTTTCTCCTTTTCCTTACCTTGACCGTTTCCATCTGGAATATTTACAGCCGTAAGAATGTCCCTTGTATTCGGCTGGTTTACATTGGCAGCAACCAAGCTAAGACCAGAGGGCAGGGGGTTCTTGGGGTTGTTGTGGAGTTGGCTTAAGGCATCTTGGAAGCGAGGGCCAAACTTTTCTTGCATGGAGTTTAGCGTCTGTGAAAGTTGGTCACTACTGGTTGTAGTTTTTAACTGTCCAATGTAAAAATCCGCATCATTCTTAGACATGACCATCGGTGCCGCATCTGGATTCAACTTGGCTTGCAAGGAAATAGAGCGTTCAACAGCTTGTTGACTTGCCGTATTGGAAATCTTAGGGTCAAGCTTGGCAGAGTCCTGTGCGGATTGCAGCAAGGATTGCATAGGCTTATCGTCTTGAACCGTAACACTGAAAGCATCATTTTGAATAGCCTTAACTCTTGCATCTGCAAATTTCTTCAAACCCTTTTCAACGTAGGTAGCGGAAGTAGGGTCTATGCCATCTGAAAAAGCTTTCAAGTCATCAACGGAAGCACTTTTAAGTGTAGTGGTTCCCTGATTAATCTTTACACCATCTTGAACCTTTTGGTTAAAGTCAGCTTGGAAAGATCGAACTTTATCCAAAGTCTCAATAGGATTTTCTCCTGATTTCATTACCGGAAGGTAATTTAAATAATTTGAATCAGAGGCTTCCTGTGGAGTTATTTCATGGTTGGGGTCAGATAAGCTCTTAAGGAAGTTGTTCTTGGCTTCTTTTGTTGGGTATTTGTTCTCAATCTGTGCAGAAATTTGGTCTAGTTGTTGCTGAGCCTGAAATTTATCCTCTGCCGTTCCTGCTTCCCTCACAGCTTTAGCAGCATAGCCTACACCGTCACTACCATAAGCTAAAGTAGCTTTATTGTTCAAATTGGTTTCAGCTACGGGGTCACGTTGGCCACTAGCCTCTACACCTAAAACATAACCCTGTACAGACTTATGGAAATCCGTAATGGCTTGATTCGTGTCCTCATGCTGCCTGCTTTGCAATTCATAAATCTGCGATTGACGTTGTGGGATAGAAAGAGAAGTGCCTAGTGTGCCATCAACGATACCTTTTGCAGCTACCCCAGCCCCAAAACGAGCCGTAACGGTATCAATTTCTGCCTTATCCGTCTGGATATTAAACCGCAAATTTTCCTCACGCCTAGCTGCATCGGGTACAATGCCTTGAGCATTAGCTGTCATTTGCATATGCTGCTCCCGCACGTTATCAAAGTAAGTTGTGTCTAAAGAACCATCCGTCTTGTACCCTACCCATGCCCCCTCACTGTTAGCAATCTTGTCAAGATTCTGTGCAGTATTCTGAAAACTCTGCACGCTCCAATCTGTACTAGCCTTGGCTTGCAAGTGCAAAGCATCTTCAAACATAGAAGCTCCCACCGTATTAAGGTGAGACATAACAAGATTTTTAGCATTTTGAGTAAGGTTCGGGTTTCCTGCAATGGCTTGTTCCTGATAAGCTGCAAATTGAGTCTTGTAGGTATCCGCGTAATTAACCCCCTTGGAAGGGTCTAGCGTAAAGGCTTGAGCCGCTTGCGCCATGTTCTGCCGCCAATCAACCTCTGCCTTGGTTGCCACTTGCTGAGCATAGAGAGCATCACGCTTATTGGAAATCTCCATCATTTGATCTGAGAAATTATCAAGTGCGTTTCCAGCACCTTCAATAGCCCCACCTACTTGACTTCCAAAGTCTTGCGGAGTTGCCCTTGCGTCAACAGAAAGAAGACGTAGAGACGGTGTTGGGGCAGAGGAGGAGGGTTGCTCTGCTGCTATGTTACCGGAAGGGTCGTTGTATGCCATAAAGTTACTTTAGAAAGTAGGTTGAGCCGTATCTGTGGTTGATCCAAAAACGGGTTGTACACTAGGTTGTCCAAAAGAAGATTGGTACTGTCCTGCGGCTTTACCTAAACCGGAAAGCAATGCAGAACCTCCGCCAATCATGCCAGCCGTTTGAGCACTAGAAGCCTGCATAGAGTCCAGCGTGCTTTGATTCTCTGCATTATAAGCTCCTATTTGGCCACGATACCTAATAGCCAAGGCTGCTTTGTCATTTTGCACAAGATCGTTGTATTGAATATCCGTAGAGCTACCACCCATCAAGCCACTAGCGGCGGCTGCTGCACGAGCCTTGCCTTGAATCATTTCCCCTTGCTGTTCTATATTAGCCGCATCAACTTGACCTTGCTGGTTTTGAATCTGAGCATTATACTTCTCCATCTGAGAATTATAATCAGCTGCCTTGGATTGAGCTTGTGCCTGCATGACGGTGCCTGCTGCGGCTGCGGCTGCGGCTGCTATAGTCACCCCTATCGCGATTGCTGGACTTGC
>Ga0302277_1000270_pt1 | contig 41096 bp, 30 predicted proteins | sample III_Bog_N3_1_FD_198759 | JGI IMG/M metagenome (GOLD analysis project Ga0302277, IMG submission 198759) | Peat permafrost microbial communities from Stordalen Mire near Abisko, Sweden - III_Bog_N3_1 | ecosystem: Environmental > Terrestrial > Soil > Wetlands > Peat | place: Sweden: Abisko... | reverse complement strand
ACTTCTTATGCAGCAACACCACGCTCCGAGGGCGTCGCAAGCTGCATAAGAAGTTCTCCCCTGCGCGTACACGACTGTATAAAGACCTTTTTCTTTTGATACTGCAGACTGATTGGGATTAAGTTTTTAATTATTTTAAAAAAATATCCACCCATAATAATTTTTAAACTGTTTTTTATGGTCAAATATAATTAAACCCTTTCTGGGTGACGCTGGACGGAGACCTTAGAAGCTCGTGCGCAGATGTGCAAGATTATTCCTTTAAAGTAAGGATTAACTTATTCACATCGAGCACGGCTCTGAGGTGGCCGGCGGCAGGACCCAGAAAGGGTTTAATTAATAATATATTGAGTAAAAAACAGGGGGAAAAGTTTTCCACTTCTGTGGAGAATTTCGGCTATATTAACTTTATTAACTTTTTGTTAATATGGCTGTACACTAAATATATGGATAACCAAATAAACAGAATTCCACCACAAAATACAGAAGCAGAAGCCGGTGTTCTAGGCTCTATTCTTCTAGATAAAGACGCCATCATTAAAGTCGGCGATGTTTTGCATTCTGATGATTTTTATGATGAAAAAAATAAGCTGATTTACTTAGCCATGCTTGAGCTCTTCGAAAAAAGCTCATCCATAGATATTCTGACCGTATCTAACATTTTAGACATACACGGCAAACTAGACATTGTCGGAGGGTCAGGATATTTAGCCGGTTTGGTAAATAGTGTGCCTAGTGCCGCCCATGTCATTCACTACGCCTCAATCGTAAAGAAAAAAGGGACCCTACGACGATTGATAAATGTTGCCTCGGAAATTACGAACCTCAGTTTTAATGAAGATGGTGATATCGAAAACATCTTAGACAAAGCCGAACAAAAACTTTTTTCCGTATCCCAAAAATATCTTAAGCAAAATTTTGTTCCTTTGACGGATATTCTCCATGAAACTTTCGATAGATTAGACTATCTGCACAAAAACAAAGGAATGCTTCGTGGAATACCTACTGGCTACATAGACTTAGATAAAAGACTTGGAGGTCTTCAAAAATCAGATTTGATTATTCTAGCCGCTAGACCTTCCATGGGGAAAACCTCTCTGGCTTTGGACTTTGCGCGCAACGTCGCCGTAAATAATAAAATCGGCGTCGGTATTTTTTCTTTGGAAATGAGCAAGGATCAACTTGTCGATCGTCTTTTGGCTTCTGAATCAAATGTGAACCTTTGGAAGTTGCGTACTGGTCAATTGACGGACGAAGGCGAAGGTAGCGATTTCCAACGCATTGGAGAAGCTATGGGACGCCTCGCAGAAGCACCTATATTTATTGACGACACAGCTGGCGCATCGGTTATGGAAATTCGCACAAAAGCACGCAGATTACAAACAGATAATGATATCGGTTTGATTGTAATCGACTACCTGCAGTTGATGCAAGGTTCAAATAGCGAAAACCGTGTGCAAGAAGTTTCAGAAATTTCTCGTTCGCTAAAAGGTTTAGCTAGAGAACTCAATATCCCAGTAATAGCTCTCTCTCAGCTGAATCGTGCTGTAGAAAACCGACCGGATAAAAGACCGTTGCTCGCCGATTTGCGTGAGTCTGGATCTATTGAGCAAGACGCCGACGTAGTCATGTTCATTTCTAGAGCTGATATGTACAAATCAAACGAAAGCGAAAAGACGAATATCGCTGAAATCATCATTTCCAAACATAGAAACGGACCGACTGGTTCTATCGAATTATTCTTTGACAGCGAAAAGACTAGCTTTAGGAATTTGGATAAGAGTTTCTCGCAGTCTATTCCTTCCGCATCAGCCTTATACCAGCAAGAGGATATCGAAAACTAATGAAGTTACCAAGATCAATCAATAATCTAATTCAAGAATTTTCCAAACTACCAGGTGTCGGTTCAAAAACAGCAAATCGATTAGTTTTTTATCTTCTCAAGAAAAATGACGTTGAACTAGAGAATCTCGCTTTGGCAGTAAGCAACCTAAAAAAGGAAGTTTTTTATTGCTCCATTTGCGGGAATATGGCGGAACAAAATCCATGTAGTATTTGTACGGACCAAAGTCGAGATCACTCAACTATTTGCGTCGTAGAAGAAACGTTAGATGCACAAGCGATAGACGCCACCGGAGCCTACAAAGGATTATTCCACATTTTAGGTGGTGTTCTCTCGCCTCTTGAAGGTATTGGCCCAGACAAGTTATCTATCGATAAGCTCATGAGTCGGCTTGCTTCTGATGATATAAAAGAAATTATTTTAGCTCTAAATCAAACACTCGAAGGAGAAACGACTTCTTTGGATTTAATCCAAAGAATACGCCCCCTGAACATAAAAATCACGCGTTTAGCGCGAGGTTTGCCTACAGGTGGCGATTTGGAATATGCTGACGAGATTACTATATCAAATGCCCTGAATGGCAGGAATGAAGCCTAATTGTAGACAAAACGGTAAAATTATATTAAAATACTTGGGCGTAAAAATCGCGAAGCTGATAATCGCGATTTTTTAAATCAAACCCACAAAAATCCCCACAAAATATCCAAAGAGGAAAATGAGATGGTTAAGCAAAAGACCGACACGCCAACCAAGCAAAGACTCTGCAAAGAATGCAGACAACCTGTGCCCTATGCCGAGGATGCGGCACTACTCAAAGTCATAATACGGCTGCTCGAGTTAAACCGGGATAGAGCAAGAACAGGAGGGCTGGTCATATCGGCGATCCTCCAGAGATGCGCTCCTGCTAAACATTTGTTTTCAAAGCAAGAGCCGCATTGTGGAGGATCCTCAAAATATATACAATATTTGGTCAAGGGCAGTCCGCCCAATCCCAGAGGTGTATATTCAGAGAAGGAAGCGAAGCTAGCCAGAGAGGCTTACCAAATCCTCAAGGATCTGACAAAATAGGAATATCATCTCCGCAAACAAAAACCGCCCCGAGACTTATCGGGGCGGTTTAACTTTATTTAAAACTTTAATCTAGAGATTATACTGCGAGAACTTCTAATTCGGTGTAGTACTGTCTATGACCTTGTTTCCTGCGGTACTTGGATTTTGCTTTATATTTGAAAACTAAAATCTTCTTTGATCTTGATTGTTTTAAAATCTTCGCTTCAATTACAGCATCCTTAATAGAAGGCTTGCCTATCTGGAGATCGGTACCCTTAGCAGCAAGGAGGACATGTTCCAACTTAATAATGTCGCCAACGTTGCCTTCTAGTTTTTCTACTTGGATCTTTGAGCCGGAATTTACTATATATTGCTTTCCGCCTGTTTCTACGATTGCTAAGTTCATTTTTAAGAGATATCTTTAATTTATTAACTCATTTCCGTAGCTACGCAATAATGGGCGCATATCACAGAAATTAATGTTTTCTTAATCTGTATGGGGTAGAATAAGAAAACCAATAACTAAGCAATATTACCAGAAATATCGTTATTGGTCAAATACCACGGAGGGTATATGCGAATCTTGAATTGTGCCGTCCAAAAACTGCTCAATCTCCTTAGGGATTTGAGGCTTAGACCAGAAAAACCCTTAAAAAGACGCAGACAGCGCGCATTCTTTGATTTTTAGTACACAAAGCCCTGGATTATCAGGGCTTTGTCATTTAGCCATTAGTGCTTTTGACGCCGCTTCTTACTTTATAGGCAAAAACAGAAAATAGACCAAGCAAAATCATGACTATGAATAAAACTATCAAAGCTATAAATTTACCCATCGATTGCAAAACTATAGCTGTGGCTCCAAAACATATAGAAAAACTGTATAGGATCATGGCTGTTTGTTTTTGACTAAAGCCTATATCAAGCAATCTTAAATGCAGATGTTTGCGGTCCCCTACAAACGGAGATTTTCCATACCATAATCTTCTTGCGATAACCCAGGCGATATCCAAAATAGGCACACCCATCACCAATATAGCCGTAGCTATTTTCCCTCCTAATAAAACCGAGAGGGTTGCCAACATAAAACCAGTGAAGGTCGCGCCAGATTCTCCAAGAAAAATTGAGGCTGGATTAAAATTAAATAGCAAGAAACCGGCCAATGCTCCGGCAAAAATTATAGACAGTGACGCGGTTACTGGCTGATTTATTTTTGGCGTCAAAGATAGAGTGAACAGCGTCAGGGCGGCAATCAAAGAAATTCCCGTGACCAGACCATCGAGTCCATCCAAAAACTTGGTTGTGTAAGTCATTCCAAGAATATAGATATAGACAAAAAACACGGAAAATGGAATGCCTAAAATCATAAAATCCAAACGGAGAGGATGGATGCCGATCGGGTTCGTAATTTGAGATATGCCAATACCAATCTTCGCTAAAATTATCACCAACGTCGCCATCAAAGGGAAAATGATTTGTTGCGAAGGAGTAAGCTGATATTTATCATCTAATACCCCACCTAACAAAAGAATCAGGCTGGCTATGAATATCCCCAAATAAAAACGCATCGGCAAAACCGATGACTGTGAATGGAATAAAATAATATAAACAACGGATATGATGATAAATGACAATATGATACCAACACCCCCTAGCAAAGGTATTGGAGTTTTGTGTATCTTTCTTGGAAGGTTAGGTGTATCTATAGCTTTAATCTTTTTAGCAAATTTCTTTACCAATGGAGTGAATAAAGCACATAAAATAAACGCCGACAAGAACAATAATATATATGAAAGAAAGCTATTCATAATTATGAAGTGTGATTAACTATTGGTTGATGATATTGTTCAGCTTTTCTGGCTTTTGGAGTGACCCAAAAACCCATATATTTACCGAGCATCAATCTGGTCTGGGCATCTATTCCGGGCAGGCTTCCATAACCTAAAGAAATAATCGGCACAAAAATCCATTGTAGATACATGCTGTAGGTTTTCCATTTAGAAACGTTAGCTGGGCGTGGTGGTAAAAGAATTATGTTCAAATAAATAGAAAAAATCAAGAAAGCCGAAGCCATAGTCATAAGTATCTTTGTCATAAAAGGCAAATTCAATGCAAAAATAGTTTGAGTAAAATGACTACCACCGACGAATAGAGGCAAATAGCCTAAGGTCGTAATTATGATAGATGCTGTCGCCCAGTTATAGTCACCTTCGATATATTGGTACAGCTTATACATCCTATCCCAAAAAGGTGCTTTGGACGTAATCAATGCGGGGACAATAGTCGGATAATATTCAACGTTATAAGCCCATCTTCTTTTTTGTTTGTATTGATTGACCAAGGTCTTCCAAAAAGTATCGGCAAGACATGTATCCAAAGATACGGAGACAAACAAAGGAACAACCCGATAATCCCCTTCGTATTTCAGATAGCATTGCCAAAAAATATATCCGTCCTCGTTGATAAGGTCCTTTCTCCAATAGCCAACCTCGATCAAAGCTTTCAAAGACATGCTGTGCGAAGAGAATGTGCGCAATCGATTCGGTCTGGAACATTCAATAAATTGGAAAAAAGTATTATTAATAGCCACCAAGCGAACCAACGCTGGCGAATACCACATATTATTATTGTAGACTGGTATAGGCTGATAGCTGGAACGGTGCGGTTTTTCCGCAGTCAAAAATTCATAGCTGACTCTGGCAAAATATTCTGTATGGGTCACTGTATCAGAATCAAAATTTGAGACTATGACATTATCTAAATCTATACCTATTTTTTTAAGTTCAGGCACGATGGAACTCACACCCCAAGAAGCATTCGCGCTTTTACCTTTTATCTCTCCTGGTAATCCATCAGGGTGCACAGTGATAAAGAATTTATAAAAATTATGAGCAAAGGCTGCTTTTATACGTTGAGCTGTTTCTGCGGCTTGCTGCCCAGCCCTTTCTTCTGTAGCTAGGATTACGATTATCCTATCTTTAGGATATGAGACTTGAGATAAGGCTTCTAAAGAATTTTCCAAGACCTCAAATGACTCGTCAACAAAAGGATAAAGGACTACATGATAAAGTTTGCGATAGTCAGCTCCTGCAACCCCGAGACTTAGCCATTTCTGGATGCGCTTAGCCTCTTCCACAAAATATTCTTTAGCATTCGCGTTCTTTGCGTAAGCGATAGCTTGTTTTTCCAAGAATAGAACGTAGGATCTGTAATCTTTGAGTTTTTCCGTATAAGGCATCCATTGCATCTTCATAAACATGCGAAAACGCTTGTAAGAGCTTATCAAATGCAGGGCGCTATTAATAGCTTTGAGCAACCAGTACAAATCAAAAATAATTATGAACAAAGCCACCCATACCGGTTGGGTAAAACTAAAAAAGACCGCAAAAAAGAAAGTGGCCCAAAACATTAATCCCGGAATGATTTCTAATATCCTATCCCGAAAAGTTCTTTTTGGTCCGAAATATTCAGACATATATTATAGGACGATGAAAGATTTTAAAAATAATATAGCTATAAATATCAACGCTTCTGCAAGGATAGTCGCTGAAACAAGCATTGTCGATGCAAATTTATCTTTAGGTTTTATGATCAAAGCGAGAATAAAATTGGCGATAAATATAAAAAGACCGATTGCCGGTATTTCATATAGAAGGTGCCCTGATCCCACAGTATCGGCTCCATAAAAAATATTATAGTGTAAAGGTATGGGCTCTGAGCCTGGCCTAATTTTGAAGGCAACTATAACCCATGATATAATATTCAATAAGAGCGCTACGCTTTGCAGAAACCAAAATTTTACTAATATTTCAGTAGGTAACTTCATACCTGCTCATTATAAGGAAAATATGCTAAAAAAGAAAGAGTTTTGGATAGTCTTATCGATCCTTGCAATTGGGATCTTTTTTCGTTTTTATCTGATAAAAGTCATGCCTGGAGGTCTTTTCCCAGATGAAGCCGCTGACGGCTTGGATGTCAATCTTTTGCTGAAAGGGTTTTTACAGCCTTTTTACGCCAGAGCCAATGGTCGCGAAGGTCTCTTCCAGTATCTATTAGCTGCCAGTGTCTCGATATTCGGACGCGGTCCATGGCAACACCATATAGTTTCTGCTGGGATAGGAGTCTTGTCTATCTTGACGGTCTATCTAATGACCAAAAGACTTTTTGGAAAAACAACCGGATATGTCGCTTCGTTCCTGATGGCCGTAGGAACCTGGCACATCGTCTTGTCGCGAACCGCCTTTAGGGCAATCATGATACCTTTGTTCGAGACTTTGGTATTTTATTTTTTAGTAAGAATGATTCAAGCCCAGGGGAAAAAAGAAAGAATCTGGTCAGCGATATTTTTTGGCGCGTTTTTTGCCGGAGGATTCTATACATACATCGCCTACCGAATTATGCCTGTCATATTATTCTTCTTGCTCGTCGTGGCTTTATTAGCAGATAGACAGCAAGGATTCAAATGGGTTAAATCATTTTGTAAACCGATAGCGGCAAGCGTTGTTTCTGGATTAGCGGTCTTCGCACCATTAGGTTGGTACTTCTTGAGCAATCCTGGAAGTTTTACGGGCAGATCTTCACAAGTCTCGATATTCAACAAAGATCTGAATCACGGACACTTATTGCTAACTCTTTGGCAGGTGCTGCAAAAGGCCGTTGTCGCTTTTTTTGCGCATGGCGATACGAACTGGAGACAAAATATTTCCGGCTCAGCCTTTTTATCCCCTCTGGTCAGTCCATTCTTTGGCATTGTTCTGGTAGTGGCAATGTATTTTTCTGTGGTATTCGTCATTAAAGCCTTCAAGAATAAACAAAACAATAACCACTGGAAATATTTAATTCTGACCTGCATGTTCTGGGGTATGCTCATTCCGGAAGTTGCCACAGACGAAGGCATACCGCATGGATTAAGATCGATAGGAACACTGCCAGCTGCATATATCTTTGCCGCGGTCGGATTGGTTTATCTTTGGAATAAGATTCATCAAATTTGGCATCCAAAATTCGTAGGGTATCTTTATAAGGTCGTCGCCGTCTTATATTTTGTGGTGTTATTTTTCTCAGCGTACGAAGCTTACTTTGTTTATGCCTATAATACTCCAGAAAATTTTTACGCCTTCCGCTCTGATTTGACCAATGTCAGCCAATACTTGAATACGCATGTCGATCCATTGCATAATTATTTGGTTTCGGATTTGTATTCAGTGCAAACCGTCGATTACTTTACGACCACGACCGGGAATCCTTATACCATAATCGATCCGGAGAACTCTACAAAATTACATTTGCAAACTGGCGATAAATTGATTTATACGCAAGCTACGGTTTATGATTTGGAGCGATTTGAATTCACTCACAACAACTACAAGATTCTCCAAGTCGAATATGACAAATTCAATCAACCGGTCATGGTTGCTATTCAGATCACATCCCCTGATCCTGGTGGAGCAAGTATATCCCGCAATAACGATGGTGAATTTACGACAATAGATTTTGGTAATCGTCTAGATTTTGCTTGGGCAAGCATATTGCCTTGGCAGCCATGGCATATAGATATTTATAAATGCGATACGGCAAAATGTCTAAACAAAACATTGATCAAAGAAGATAATCAAAACGATTACCTATCGAATAAGGATTATATAATCACAGACAGTACAAAATCTGATACTTATTACACGGCTCTGGCTTACAATCAGCAAGGACTTCTTCTTAAAAATTTTGGAGTTGTTAAAGTAGAAAAATATTAAATAGCAAAGGGTCTGGCCTCAGGTCAGACCCTAAAAAATATGAAAAATAAAATTTATTGCATTGGCTTAATAGCTATTATCGCAGTGGCAACGTTCTTCCGTTTATATCACATAACATTAATCTCCCTTTGGCATGACGAAGCTTTCTCTGCTTTACTCATCAACTATAATTGGCACGAGATGTTTTATCGCATAGGCCTGGATGTACACCCGCCGCTATATTATGTTTTATTGCGCTTTTGGGCTGATGTCCTAGGACACTCTCTTTTGTCTTTGCGCGGTTTCTCTGCCTTCTTTGGCGTTGCCGCAGTCGTAGCGGCATATGGAGTGGTTCAGGAAGCTTTCAAGAATAAGGCTTTGTCCCTGACTGCCGCGTTCTTTTTGGCTATTCACCCTTTTCAAATACAATATGTCACAGAAGCAAGAATGTATACCCTGGGAACTTTTTTGATTTTGCTTGCGGCATACTTCCTTTTGAGAGCCTTGCGATTTGAAGAGGCTTATTACAACGGAGATGCTACAACCAAAAACAAAACTATATGGAATTGGTTATGGTTCGCATTGGCTACAAGTGCCTGCATGTATACACACTATTACGAATTCTTTTCTGTCTTTGCCTTAGCCTTGTATGCGCTCTATGCCGAAATCAAAATGCATGGACGAGAAATAAAAAAGTATGCGTATGCGTTGAGCTCCTATGTTTTAGTTTTGATTTTATACATCCCTTGGTTAAAGACATTTATGTATCAGTTCAACCAAGTGCAGGCCAGCTACTGGATTACCAAACCCGATAAATGGTCTGTGCCGTCCATCCTTTGGGCCATGCTCACAGGATCAGAAGCAAGTACATCAGATACATTAGCTAGGACACTTTTGATTTTGGGGACGCTCTTTGTTTTATTTGTTCTGGTTATGGTCGCAATCAAAGAGAAAAGAAAAGAAAAATGGCTGGTGATTCTCGGACTTGTCGTGCCATTTATACTTGCCCTGCTAATGTCTTTGAAGCAATCAATATTCTTGGAAAGATATTTCTTGTTCGCCGAACTGTTCTTTACGATCGCGCTAGCTGTCTGGATATTCAGCTTTAAATCCAAAACAGTAAAAGTCGTATTAAGTTGCATAGTTGCAGCTACTATGTTTTGGTACTCATACGCAAACGCGAAGAGTCTTGATGCCGCAGCTCATCCTGGAATGTCAGCCGCCTCAAGTTTTGTGAATGCGAACGCCAAACCTGGTGATACTATTGTTGTCGATTCAGCTTTTGAATTCTTCAACTTCACCTATTACAATCACACTGGCATAACTGCCTTGCTATACACCGGCGGTAATCCGATCAGCGATATGCCGCATTTCTCCGGAACGGCTTTACTTGTTCCCAAAGAGATTTCTCCGCGACTCGATGATGCTACCACCTATAAACCAGGACAAACCGTTTGGTTAGTCTGGACAAATGCATACGGCGGATATGGTGATATCGATCCCAATGTTCCCCTGTCTTGGAAGCTCGGCAGCTCAGGCGAACATTCTTGGAGCGACGTTAGGCCGTACTCTGGAACAAATATCTATGTAGCAGAATACATAGTGCACTAATTCCGAACCAATATGCCAGATAAAACATTATTCCAAGGCACTGCCAAACTTTACGCTGTATATAGACCAAAATATCCTACAAAGATTTTTAGTTTGATTAAAAAATATTCTTCAAAGAAGAAAGATCTTAGAATTTTAGATTTGGGATGCGGCCCAGGAACCCTCAGCATTCCGCTCGGTAAATATGCTAAAGAATTGGTTGCTGTGGACATTAATAATGGGATGATTAACGAAGGGCGAAGACAAGCTAAATTGGCGAATGTAAAAAATATTCGGTGGATCGTATCACCCGTAGAGAATCTTGAAACTACTATTGGTAAATTTGACATCATAGTTTTTAGCAATTCTTTTCACTGGATGAACAAACGCAAAGTTTTAAAGCTCGTCTCCAAAATGTTATCACCAAATGGTTTATTGATTTTAATCAGTGGTCACAGCTGGTGGAATAGTAATATTCCATGGCACCAAACTGTTATAACAACAATCAAAAAATATCTAGGTCAAAAAAGAAAAGCCGGCAAGGGCTTGTACAAATCAAGTAATAGTGAAAAAGAAAATGAATATAAATTCGAAACATTATTACCAACGAATGGTTTTAATATTTTGTTTAAAGATGAATTGTTTATAAAATATTACATGTCTACTGAACAGATTATCAATTTTTTATATACAATGTCCTTCTCTGCAAAGCATCTCTTCAAAGGCAAACATAAATTATTTGAAAAGGAATTAAAAGCAAATCTCAATAATCTAAATAAGAGAAATCAATTTACGGAGCAAACATCTTTTTCATTGTTCATTTGTAAAAATATTCATACACAAAACTAAATTCCAATCAGTCTGGATTATAAAAGAAAAGACTTTATTAGTCCTGGACGCGAAAGGGAGAACTTCTTATGCAGCTTGCGACGCCCTCGGCGCTTGGTGTTGCTGTATAAGAAGTCCTACCTTGAGCAAGCTACGACTAATAAAGACTAATGTTGATATAGCCAGACTGATTGGGAGAAATACTGTGACTGAGTCTGAGAGTATCAGCTTTTACTTACTGGGTTTAACTATCTACTGAATAACGATTGGAAAGATTTAAACTATTCTAATATATCACGAAGCTTGGCCATAGCTCGACGATGCCAAGTCTTTACCGTATCGGTGGATCGTCCTAATTTTTCAGCTATTTCCCTAAAAGCATATCCTTGCTGATAATGCATCTCTATAATACTTTTGTCTTTGCCTGGCAAAGTATTAAGTCCATCCTTCATATCCAGATAATGAGCGTTCATATGCTGTGTTGCACCCATGCTAGAAGAATTTATTAAAGCCGGTTCCAAAACCATATCTTCAATCCCTTGCAAGACAGAGAAAGGAAGATTTTTATTTTTTCTTAGGTAGTCTAAAGCTGTATTTTTACCGATTGTATATAACCACGTTTTGAAAGAATTCTTGTTGTCGAATTTTGATAAATTCTTCCATGCTTTGACAAAAGAATCCTGCACTATATCTTCAGCCGCCTCAGTATCAAAAGTGTATTTCATACAAAAATTAAACAACCCGTCCAAATGCCTTTTTACGAGAATTTGGAAAGCTTGTTCGTTGCCATCATTATATAGAGTCACTAAATCTTCATCTGTGGTTTCTGAGGATATTGTTTGCATGTTCTCTATTTGTTTTCGTTTACTCACTTATATATACAAAGCCTGTTTATTTTTATTTCAATAATAGCCCTTACATTTAATTAATTATGCCTTTTTATCTTAGAAAAGGCAATTTTTATTTAGGGAGTTTTTTGCTATGATGAATGTACGTAAATCATATTATATGAGTACCGCACAGAAAAATAAGCTGATAAGAGATAATATACCAGAAATTGCCAAAGAAAATGGCAAAACTATTGATTTTTATGTAGCAACTTCGGAATCGGAATATTGGGCATATCTCAAACAAAAATTAGATGAAGAATGCCAAGAATTTATAGATTCAGAAGAAACCGAAGAATTGGCGGATATTCTAGAAGTAATCGACGCAATCATTCAATATAAATCAATTGATTCTAAAGACTTAGAACGAATCAAAAAAGATAAACACGACAAACGCGGCGGTTTTGATAAACATTTGATAATGAGAGGTATAAAGTAATGGATCATAATAAAAACAAAAGATCTGGAGATATTAAATTGATAAAAGCCTCTCGACCAGTCCCTTCAACCAATAATGAATTGGACGAAAAAAATGTTGATCTAATGACTCCGACAACGCCTAAACAAACAGAGCAACCCCAACAAAAAGAGAAGAAACGTCACCGTGTCAGTTTAAGAAATATTTTTATTGTAACGGCTATCATAATAATAACTTTTGGAATTTCTTTAGCCAGCAGCCAAGTTCTGGCACTTTTTGCGCAGAATAAAAATAACAAGAATCAAGCCGATACCCCAATTGACACATCTAATGCATCCACTAACTCTTTAGCTGTAACCGACAATCCTGACACATTGCCTTTCAATCCGGAAATTATTACAGATCCGACAGCAATTTATTTGCCTATAGAAAAGATAGATGTGCCTGATCCTCTCTCTCAGCGTAAGGCCTTCTTAAAAACATATTTGGATTCCAAACATTCTCTATTGGCGGATCACGTTGATGCCCTATCTGAGCAGACCCAGTGGAAACTCATTATCGCTATAGCCGATGCCGAAAGTTCATATTGTAAGCACAAAGCATTGAACAATTGCTGGGGCATAGGTGGAGCGTGGAACCTTAAAGCATATGATAATTATGATCAAGCTATTAGTGACGTAAACCGAATTTTGGAGCAACACTACATATCCGCCGGTTTGAATTCACCAAAAACAATTGAACATAAATGGGTCGGCCACGCGAATAATAATTGGGAACTTGCTGCTGAAAATGTAATGGATGAATTAAAGGACGTTCAATAAACATGATTAAAAAAATATTAGCAATAGAAAGTTCATGCGACGAAACAGCTGCGTCAGTCGCATCTTTTAATACCGATGATAAAAACAGTTCTTTTAAGATATTAAGCAGTGCTGTTTCTTCACAAATCAAGATACATAAAGCGACAAAAGGGGTTGTGCCAGAAGTTGCCGCTAGAGCGCATATCCAAAAGATTCTTCCGGTTGTCAAAAGCGCTTTGCAAAAAGCACAGAATTTGAAAGTCGAAGATCTTGATTTTATCGCCGTCACTTATGGTCCAGGGCTGGCGCCATCGTTATTAGTTGGTAGCGAATTCGCAAAAGGGTTAGCCTTGGCATCCAGGAAACCTTTGATCAAGGTCAATCATATGCATGGCCATTTATATTCTACGTTTATAAATCATCCAGAAATAAAATTACCTAGTATAAATCTCATCGTATCAGGAGGGCATACCTATTTAGTCTATCTGGAAAAAAAGAATAACGAATTCAAATATAAAGTCATCGGACAAACGGTGGATGATGCAGCCGGAGAAGCTTTTGATAAGATTGCAAAGATGACAGGATTATCATATCCTGGTGGACCGGCAGTTTCTATGGCCGCACTGAAAGGTAAAAAAGATTATGGTTTTCCAAGACCGATGATGCATGATAAAAATTATGATTTTAGTTTTTCCGGGCTTAAGACCGCCGTGCTCTACCGCATCGCCGAAGAAAGATTAGACATTAAAAATGCGCAAACCCAAGCGGATATCTCGTTATCTTTTGAGAATGCTGCGGTTGAAGTTCTGGTCAGAAAAACGATCAGAGCAGCAAAGGAATTCGGCGCAAAATCAGTAACGATCTCAGGCGGTGTAGCGGCAAATAAAAAATTGCGTTTTGAACTTGAAAAGTCCTGCAAATCAATTGGTGTTGATTTCTATTTTCCGGAATTTAATTTTTGCACGGATAATGCAGCGATGATCGCCAACGCAGCAGTGATTATGATTAGAAGTAAAAAGGTTAAACCGACACCTTTTACAAGTTTTAAAGTTGATCCAACAGCAGAAATTTAATACTAAGGTTGGTCTTGACCCAATTTGCCAAAATTGTTGTTTTTAGGTAATCTATTAGCAAGCGAAGGCCTAAAGTCAAAAAGGCGCTTGCGGGAATATCTCGCAAATAGCGCGGAAAGAACGATTTGCAGAACGATTGCAAAATCAAGTAGAATCCGCCGGAACCTACCGTAAAAGGCATAGATTGATAAAGAACAAATCAAGTTGGTACCTCGGCGGCTAATCCTGTCGAACTTGAACACTCATTTTGAGTGTTTTTATTTTTTAACCGTTCCTGGAATACCGAGCGGGTCTGACCCCTATAGTCACATTACCGTTTGGATGTTGAGCGGGTCTGACCCCGAAACCATTAATATGATTTGATCTATAAAATTAATATAACTATTAAACATCCGGGGGTCTGACCCCTTTGAGCATTAACCTAATTTATAACTATATGGAAAATCAAAATCCGTTTACAAACATCGACATGGCTTCTGCCTACGAGGCCTCTAATGTGGAGAAGAGAATTTATAAGACCTGGGAAGATTCGGGATATTTTAATCCTGATAATTTACCACTGCCTGATGACGCCGAAAATTACACAATTATCATGCCGCCACCAAACGCGAATGCACCGATGCATGTTGGGCACGCCCTATTCATCACCATCGAAGATATTTTGATTCGTTACAACCGTATGCAGGGAAAACGCACTCTTTGGCTCCCTGGTACAGACCATGCAGGTTTTGAAACTCAAGTTGTCTTTGAAAAGAAACTCGAGAAAGAAGACCGCAGCAGATTCAAAATGCAGCGTGATGAATTCTATAAAGAAATTTACGAGTTCGTTCAGTCAAATAAACATATTACAGAAGATAGCATCAAAAGGCTTGGAGCAAGCTGTGATTGGTCCAGAAATATTTTTACACTAGATCCACGCATCGTGAAGATCGTTTATGAGACATTCAGCAAGCTTTATAACGACGGATTGGTCTATAGAGGGAACCGTATCGGCAATTGGTGCACAAAACATCAAACCGCCCTTTCTGATCTTGAGACAAAATACGAAGAGCGTGAAGATACTATGTATTATCTCAAATACGGACCGTTCATAATTGCCACGACCAGACCAGAAACTAAATTCGGCGATAAATATGTTACATTAAATCCTAATGATGAGCGTTATGCTGAATATAAAGATGGACAAAAAATAGAACTGGAATGGATCAACGGTCCGACTACGGCGACAATCGTCAAAGACGAGGCATCAGACATGTCCTTCGGCACTGGTGCAATGACAATTTCACCATGGCATTCTCAAATCGATTTCGATATCGCCCAACGTCACAATCTCGACGGAGAACAGATTATCGATAAATATGGAAAACTTTTAGATATTGCCGGGGAGTTCGCCGGAATGAAGATAAATGCAGCCCGTCCTTTGATTATCGAAAAACTTAGACAAAAAGGTTTGGTAGAAAAAGAAGAGAAGATAAAACACAACGTCCAAGTATGTTACAAGTGCAATACAGTCATCGAGCCTCAAATAATTCCACAGTGGTTTGTGGCAATGACAAAAGAAAATAAATACGGCGATCCTAGCCTGCGTGATTTAGCCACACAAGCTGTAAGTTCTGGCGAGATAACAATAATTCCTGAGAAGCACGAAAAAATATTTATGCATTGGATGGAGAATCTTCGTGACTGGCCAATCTCCAGACAAATTTGGTGGGGCATCCCAATCCCTGTTAAATATTGTGAAGAGCATGGACATGTGATTGTTGATATAGAAGATTCAATAACCTCTTGTCCTGAATGTGAATCCACAAATCTTAGGCGTGATCCAGACACTTTTGATACCTGGTTCTCCTCTGGGCAATGGCCGTTTGCCACTTTATTAGCACATAGCGAAAAAGATTTTAATAAATATTATCCGACCACCGTTATGGAAACCGGTTGGGATATCCTCTTCTTTTGGGTTGCTCGAATGATTATGCTTGGTAAATATCGCACAGAAAAAATTCCATTCAGTAAGGTTTATATGCACGGGCTTGTCAGGGATAAAGACAGACAAAAAATGAGCAAGAGCAAAGGTAACGCAATCGATCCACTTGGAGTTATTGATCAGTATGGCACAGATGCTTTACGCTTCGCATTAATTTTTTCTACCGCCGCCGGAAATGATATTCCTCTCGCCGAAGAAAAAATTAAAGGCATGAAAAACTTCGCAAACAAGATTTGGAATATCGCTCGCTACGTCATCGCAAGTGTGGATAACTCGGAGTATTTCAAAATTTCTTCTTTGGAAGATTTCGATCACAAAGTAAAAGCGAAACTTACAGATGATGATAAAAATATTTTAGAGAGCTTACAACGTACAATAAAAGTCTCTACCGAACATCTTGAAGCGTTGAGAATGCACGAAGCTGCGCAAGAAATATATCAATTCGCTTGGCATGAGTTTGCTGATGTATACATAGAAAAGAGCAAAAACCAGCTAAAAAGCCCGGAAAACAGCGAAAATACAAAACTTATACTTGCTTACGTTTTAATAAACATAATAAAACTTTTGCATCCGTTCATGCCATTCATCACCGAAGAAATTTGGTCAAAGTTAAATCAAGAAAAACTTTTGATCATTACTGCATGGCCAAAGTAAAAATATTTTTCACAAAAAAATAAAAATTGTTTTCACAAAATATTTTTTCAAAAAACCATTTTAGGTCTTGCAATTCATTAATAACTGTTTTAAAATTAAATCAAACAATTAAAATTTGTGAAAGGGGTGAATTCACCTAACATGCCAGCGAAAAAAAAAGTAGTCAAAAAAGCAGTCAAGAAAGTTGTAAAGAAAGTTGCAAAAAAGAAAGTTGCAAAAAAGAGATAGTTCTAAACAAAAATTAAAATCCCCCAGTCGTTAGACCGAGGGATTTTTTATTTGGCTTATTCTTTTTTTATCAGATGACTACACTCAAGGATTAAGCTTCAGCAACTTCTTCCGATACAGGAGCTTTAATAAGCTCGCTTCTGTCCGTATCTTCGGAAACATCACTGTTAAGTTCGGAGTGGAACCCAGTCCCCGCAGGAATGAGTTTACCGATAATGACATTCTCTTTTAGCCCGCGTAGGTTGTCGGTTTTGGCTGTCAATGACGCCTCAATCAACACACGTGTGGTTTCCTGGAAGGAAGCGGCGGCCAAGAAGGATTCAGTGCTCAAGGAAACTTTTGTGATTCCCATCAAGAGCTGTTCCGACTGTGCCTGGATGCGACCTTCAGCATATAACTCTTCGTTTATATGATTGAGGCTGGACTTGTCGACCAAGTCTCCTGAAATAAATTCAGAATCGCCAGGATCTGTGATGCGCATCTTTGAGAACATCTGACGGACAATTACTTCGACGTGCTTGTCGTGAATATTCTGTCCTTGAGAAGAATAGATGCTCTGTACTTCTTTAACGATGTAGTCCTGAGCCTCTCTAATTCCACGCAACGCTAACAGAGTGTTCAAGTTCAGGTTTCCTTCTGTAAGCTGTTGCCCCTTCACTACCAATTCACCTTCTTTAACAAAAAGTGAAAATGATGTTGGAATGACATACTCTCGAAGGTGTTCTTCTGATTCCTTTACGATGACTATCTTACCCTTTTCCAAATGCGCTACTCCGGCAGTTTTTGCGCGAACGGAACGACCGCTTGCGTCGATGCCGATAATCTCGTCTTCGGCGACCTTGTCACCTTCTTTAATCTGAGTCTGTCCGCCGGAAATTTCATACTCTTCGATTTCTGCGCCTTCGCCTTGGACTCTGACCAAATATTCTTTATTGTTTGGCTTATGGATAGAAACTTTTCCATCTATATCGGACAAGAAAGCTTGTCCTTTAGGTTCGCGAGATTCAAAGAGTTCCTCAACACGAGGCAACCCCTGAGTGATGTCGAGACCGGCAACTCCTCCAGTATGGAAGGTTCTCATGGTTAACTGCGTTCCAGGCTCTCCAATGGCTTGTGCAGCGACAATACCGACTGCTGCACCGACTTCGACCATCTTATTGAACCCTAAATCGAAGCCGTAACATAATCTACATACACCACGTACCAATTTACATTTAAGCACTGAGCGACACTTTACTACATCAACTCCGGAACTTGCATCGCCGATAATCTTTGATTGCTCTTCATCTATACCTTCGTTGCGATGAACGATAATCTTTCCATCTTTACCAACGACATCCTCAGCGGCAACACGTCCGAACAACCTTCTGTCGAATGGCTTATTCATCTTTGCTGATTGTTCACGTGTCACATCAAGATAATCATCAGTACCACAATCCTCTTCGTTGACAACCATATCTTGAGCGACATCCACCAAACGACGGGTAAGGTAACCAGCATCAGCGGTCTTCAAAGCGGTATCAGTCATTCCTTTTCTGGAACCGTGACTAGAGTTGAAATATTCAAGAATGGTCAGACCTTCTTTGAAGGAAGATCGCACTGGCAACTCAATAATGCTGTTGTTAGCGCTCATAACCAAACCTTTCATACCTGCCATCTGTGAAATCTGTGAGAAGGAACCTCTAGCACCGGAAACGACCATTGTGTTGATAGGACCGTTTTCATCAACGGAAGAAGTGACGTGCTTACCCATTTCTTCAAGTACACCACTCCAAATTCTTACGACGCTATCATAACGTTCTTTTTCTGTGAGCAGACCTTCGCGGAAACTATTATAGATCTGTTCGACTTCAATATCGGCATTCCCGAGCAGTTCTTTCTTTATCAAAGGAATATGCAAGTCGTCCATTCCCCAAGATACTCCGGATCTTGTTGCGTAGTAGAAGCCTGCATCCTTGATCCTGTCGATTAGATTAGCAGTTTGGTCTGATCCGTATTTTCTGTAAACTTCACGGACTAATGCCTGTAATTTCTTTTTATCAAAAGTCTCATTGCGGAATTCCAAACCAACAGGCAATAAACGGTTGAAGATCAATCTTCCTACTGAAGTCTCAGCGATCACACCTGGTGCGAGCCTGACTTTGATCTTTGCTTTTATGCTGACATATTCAAGATCGTAAGCAGTAATAGCTTCGTCAGCAGAAGAGAAGGCTTTACCTTCGCCCTTCATACCATCTTGGATTTTCGTGATGTAATAACATCCGACAACAACGTCTTTATCTGGAGTCATAACTGGATCTCCAGAAGCAGGCTTGAGCAAGTTGTGGGAAGAGACCATTATCTCGCGCGCTTCTTTTTGAGCAGCTTCGGTGAGTGGTACGTGGATAGCCATCTGGTCTCCGTCGAAGTCAGCATTGAAAGCCGCGCAAACCATAGGGTGCAACTGAATAGCTTTTCCTTCAATCAATACAGGTTGGAAAGCTTGGAAGCTCAATCTGTGCAAAGTCGGAGCGCGGTTCAAAAGAACATAGTGATTCTTTGTGACTTCTTCCAAAATATCATAGACTTCGCTCTTACCTTGTTCAATGAGCTTGTTAGCGCTACGGACATTATGAGCGTATTCTCTGGCGATCAATTTAGAAATAACAAAAGGCTTGAACAATTCCAAAGCCATCTTCTTTGGCAATCCACATTGGTGCAATAACAAATGAGGACCGACGACAATGACTGAACGTCCGGAATAGTCTACGCGTTTTCCAAGCAAGTTCTGACGGAAACGACCCTGCTTACCTTTAAGCATATCTGCCAAAGAACGCAGTTTGCGCTTTTGTCCGGTCGATGCGGTAACTTCTTTTCCATGACGGATAGAATTATCTATCAAGGAATCCACAGCTTCCTGCAACATACGCTTTTCGTTTCTGGTAATAACTTCAGGAGCTTTAATCTCTAAAAGTTTTTTCAAACGGTTGTTGCGGTTGATGACTCTGCGATATAAATCATTCAAATCTGATGCGGCAAAACGTCCGCCATCAAGTTGAACCATAGGGCGCAAATCTGGAGGGATGACTGGTAAGTAATCAATGAGCATCCACTCTGGACGAAGACCTGCTTTAATCATGGATCTAACCATTTTCAAACGTCGAAGAATTTTCTTTCGGTTCATGCCTTCGGTATCAACCAATTCGACAGTCAGCTCTTGAGCCAACTTTTCCATATCGATATTTTCCAACAAGCCCTTAAGACCTTCAGCACCAATCCCCGCTTGGAAAACAGGACCGTACTTTAAAGATAGGTCACGATAATCCAATTCAGAAATAACCTGCATTGGTTTGATACTCTTCAATTCACTGCGAGCTTGATCACGAATGGAACTTAAGTTTTCCGCTTCTTTAGACATAGCATCACTTAGACGAGTGACTTCCGCATCAATCTCGGCCTGTATCACTTCAGGGTCTTTCTTTGCGTCTTTAGTATGCTGTCTGGCTTTGCCAATAAGCACTTCGTACTTTGCTTCGATTTCTTTCTTTTTGGATTTGTATTCTGATTCTATCTGCTCGACTGTCTGGTTTCTTACATCCTCATCAACTTTGGTAATGATGTACGCGGCAAAATAAGCGACCTTCTCCAAGTCCTGCAAAGATAAATCCAAGATCAAACCGATACGGGAAGGGACTCCTCGCAAGAACCAGATATGAGCGACTGGTACAGCTAATTTGATATGTCCCATGCGCTCGCGGCGTACCGCGCTGCGCGTAACTTCAACTCCGCATTTATCACAAACGATTCCTTTATAACGAATGCGCTTGTATTTTCCGCAGTAACATTCCCAGTCTTTGATAGGACCGAATATTTTTTCGTCGAATAGACCATCTTTTTCCGGTCGCTGTGTGCGATAGTTGATGGTTTCTGGCTTGGTCACTTCTCCGTGAGACCAGGAGAGAATAGTCTCAGGACTGGCTAACTTTATGCGGACACCTTTGAACTCTTCTGTTTGGGTAAGCATGATTTGTTAGTGTTTAGTGTTTTAATGATGAGGAATTGATAATTTACTTCTTTTTATCTTTTTTCTTTTTTACCGGTGTGGCATCAAGATCATCAAATGTAATGCGCTCTGCGATCGCCGCTGGAGTCAGATCTTCCGCTAAAGCTTCTACCTCGGAATTATCTTCTATGACTCCGTTCGATCCCAACAGATCAACTTCTAACAAAAGAGATTGTAATTCTTTAACCAACACTCTGAATGATTCAGGGACATTAGGCTTCTTAATCGGCTCGCCTTTTACGATTGCTTCATAAGTTTTGCTTCGACCGACAACGTCGTCTGATTTTATCGTAATCATTTCTTGCAATGTATGAGCTGCTCCATAACCTTCCAAGGCCCAGACTTCCATTTCTCCGAATCTCTGGCCTCCGAACTGAGCTTTACCACCAAGAGGCTGCTGTGTGATCAAGGAGTACGGTCCGGTTGAACGGGCATGCATCTTATCGTCTACCAAGTGGTGCAACTTCAACATGTAGTTGTAACCGACTGTGACTTTCTGATCAAAAATCTGTCCGCTCTTGCCATCGTAAATATCAATTTTACCATCACCTGGGAAACCAGCTTTAATCAATTCACCTTTGATCTCGTCTTCTGTGACTCCGTCCAAGACAGGAGTAGCTACTGTATAACCCAAGGCTGCTGCTGCCAAACCTAAGTGGGTTTCCAAAATCTGTCCGAGGTTCATACGGGAAGCGACTCCAAGAGGATTCAAGACGATATCGACTGAGGTTCCATCAGACAAGAAAGGCATGTCTTCGACAGGAACAATCTTTGAGATAACACCTTTGTTTCCATGACGTCCGGCCATTTTGTCTCCAACCTGGATTTTTCTTAAGACGGCAATAGAAACTTGAATCGAACGAATAACTCCGCTGGATAATTTATCACCATTCTCGCGAGAGAATTCACGGATGTTTACGACTTTACCATATTCACCATGAGGCAGAGTAAGAGAAGTATCTTTAACGTCTCGGGACTTTTCTCCAAAGATGACTCTTAAGAGTTTTTCTTCTGGAGTAAGATCGGTTTCACCTTTTGGAGTAATCTTTCCAACAAGGTAGTCGCCAGCTTTAACTTGAGCACCGATACGGATGATTCCGTTCTCGTCGAGATCTTTGAGTTTTTCTTCTCCGACGTTTGGAATATCGCGTGTTACGGTTTCAGGTCCAAGCTTGGTATCGCGAACATCGATTTTAAAATCTTCAATGTGCACTGAGGAATAATTATCATTTCGCACTACGCGTTCAGAAATCAAAATAGCGTCTTCGTAGTTTCCACCTTCCCATGACATGAAGGCAACCAACATATTTTGTCCCAAAGCTAATTCACCAAATTCTGTAGAAGCACCGTCAGCAAGCACTGCTCCTTTTTTGACCTTATCGCCCTTTTTAGCACGAACCATTTGGTTGATGCTTGTTCCGCTGTTTGTGCGCAAGAACTTCAAAAGTTCGTAAGTCTTCTTTTTGCCTTCTTTATTTTGAACGATGATCTTATCACCTGTAGCAGAAATCACTTCGCCGTCTTCTTCAGCCAAAACAACCTGTCCGGAATCATGAGCTGATTTGTATTCCATACCAGTACCAACAATTGGTGCCTGAGGTCTAATACAAGAGACTGCTTGACGTTGCATGTTCGAACCCATGAGGGCACGGTTAGCATCGTCGTGCTCCAAGAAAGGAATCAATGAGGTTGTAACGGAAATAATCTGTTTTGGAGAAACATCCAAATAATCGATTTCGGTGGTATTGGCAATAGCAGGAATGTTATGAACACGGACAGAAGCTCTGGTTTCCAAAAATCTTCCATCTTTATCTACGCGAACGTTCGCTGGAGCAATCGTGAATTTTTCTTCTTCGTAAGCATCCAGGAAGTCTATTTTAGAGATAGCGTGCGACTTTATCGCGATTTCACCTAAGTCTAACTTGGCGATTTCTTTAGCGGCAGTTGCGGTAATCTCTTCGCCTGCTTTGACAAGGACTTTGCCTTTATCGCCAGAAACATTGTGTAGAGCGATTTCACCAACAGCGTCCTTACCGTCATTCTTGGCAAAACGCTTAACTTTTCTGTATGGAGTTTCTATAAATCCAAAGTCATTTATATGAGCGTAGTTTGCAAGGTGGGCAACCAATCCAATGTTAGGACCTTCAGGCGTGGTGATTGGACATAGTCTGCCGTAATGGGATCTGTGAACATCGCGTACTTCTAATCCTGCGCGTTCACGAGAAAGTCCACCTGGACCCATGGCTGACAAGCGTCGTTTGTGTTCCAATTCTGCTAGAGGATTGGTTTGGTCCATGAATTGTGAAAGCTGGGATGAGGAAAAGAATTCCTGCATGCGAGCAACGATTGGTCTAACGTGAATGAGCTGAGCTGGATTTACGGTTTCCAAATCGGCCAAAGACATTCTGTCTTTTGCGATTCTTGCCATACGTGCCAAACCGACACGGAAGTGGATCTGAATAAGTTCACCGACAGCGCGTACGCGGCGGTTTGCTAAGTGGTCGATATCATCAGGAATACCCTGAGTGTTATTCAATTTGATAACCTCTTTGACTATCTCTATCAAATCTTCTTTAGAAAGAATTCTTTCTTCATTCTTGGTTGTGTAATTCAAGCGCTGATTAACCTTGTAACGTCCGACTTCTGACAAATCATATCTATCAAAATTAAAGAACATTGCAGAAATCAAAGAACGGGCATTGTCGACAGTCGCCAAATCCCCTGGTCTGATTCTCTTGTAAACTTCCTTGAAGCCTTCGTCAGCGTTTGTTGATGGATCTTTTTCTAAAGTATTCTGAATGTATTTTGTATCTGGATCAGTATCAACGTCCTTGAAAATTTCTAAAATTTCTTCATTCGTAGATACACCAAAAACCCTCAACAAAGCAGTGATTGGTATTCTGCGCTTGCGATCTATCTTTACGCCGATGGTTCCATTGATATCAGTATCAAGCTCAAGCCATGCGCCACGATTAGGAATAACCTTTGCTCCGTAAAAATTCTTGCCGCGAGCAGGTTCAGCGGTAAAGAACACTCCTGGTGATTTTATTAACTGAGAGACAACGACTCTCTCCACTCCGTTTATTATAAAAGTTGCGCGAGGAGTCATGATTGGGAAATCCCCAAGATAGACATCCTGCGTTTTTGTCTTACCTGTAACCTTGTTGATAAGTTTTACACTACAATAGATTGGTGACTCATACGTAGTGTTGCGTTCCCTCGCTGTTTTCTCGGTATATTTGGGTTTATCCAAAAAATATTCGCCAAATTGCAATTCCAGGTTTTTTCCTGTAAAATCCTTTATAGGATTGATTTCTTCAAAAAGCTCTTTTAAGCCTTTATCAAAAAACCACTTGTAGGAATTCAGTTGCACCTCGATAAGGTTCGGCATTTCCGTAACCTCAGCTAATGTGGAAAAGAATTTCCTTTTGGTTTTGTCTACTTTCTGTAGAGAAAGATTGAGTTCTTTTATCATAAGAGCAAATAAAAATCCCCCATTTTTCTGAGTGCACAAAAAAATGGGCCTTTTAAGGCTTAAGAATTAAAGCTAAAATGCATAATTGAATTATAGTAATTTAGGCACACTTGTCAAGTCCCGAAAAGGGATTTTTTTGTTACATTTTTTGTTATTTTATTTAATGTTTATATATAACCAGTGATTTAATTGTGGGTAATGTGTTTATATCTATGTATATGTGAATAAAACTTGCCATAATGACTTCAAAAGTGCTTAAATTAAGCCATACGCAGTTACATACAATAAATGTCTAAAATAATTTCAGTAGAGAATCTAGTCAAGGAATATCAAAACCGTTTTGTGGCTGTCAGAAATATAAGCTTTTCCGTAGAAAAAGGAGAGGTCTTTGCTCTTTTGGGCCCAAATGGCGCAGGAAAAACCACTACATTAGAAATTATCGAAGGAATCAAATCTCAGACCTCTGGAAAAGTAGAAGTTTTAGGGTATGACAATATTACCCAGACTGAAGAGATTAAAAAACACATCGGAGTACAGCTCCAAAGCACCGAATACATGGACTATGTAACCACTTCAGAATTTATAACCCTATTCGCCTCTTTTTATAAGAAAAAGGTTGATCCTATCGAGGTTTTGAGCAGGGTTAATCTTCAAGATAAACATACTAGTTATATAAAACAGCTTTCTGGTGGACAGAAACAATGTTTTTCCATAGCGTTAGCCTTGGTTAATGATCCTGAGATCCTCTTTTTAGATGAGCCGACTACCGGGTTAGACCCTCACGCTCGCCAAGAATTGTGGAAACTCTTGGAAAATCTGAATAAAAATGGAACCACCATAATTCTTACGACCCATTATATGGAAGAGGCTGAATATCTCTGCGACAGGGTAGCAATTATGGAAGAAGGGAAAATATTAGCGATTGGTTCGACGGATGAACTCATAAACAGACTCTCAAAAGATTACACTTTGAGCTTCCATGTTAATACGCCAATTAATGAAGATATGTTTCAGGATATAGAAGGCGTCCATTCTTTGAAAATCGAATATCCTATAGTAGAACTGAAGATATCAGATCCTCAAACTTTTCCAAAGGTCATTGATAAGCTTAATCAAAGCGGAACATTATATTCATATTTGAATATAAAAGCGCCAGGGTTAGAAGATGCTTATATAAAGCTAACCGGAAAAAACATAATAGAGGAAAACAAATAAATGTCCTTTTACTATCTCTTACTGACAAATTTTCGAGTCCTATATAGAAATTGGCGAGGAATTTTTTGGAATTTATTTTTACCTGTCGCCGAATATTTAGCTTTGGCTTTATTGCATGTCGGTAATCTAATCGGTGGAAGCATCGGAGCTCATTATTCTCAATATTTACTGCCTGGAATGATTGCCGTATCCGCTTTGCAAACCGGATTATTCAATACGACTTATTGGATTATAGACCTAAAAGATCGGGACATTTTAAAAAGGATATCGGTAACACCGGTATCCAATGCGAAGTTTTTTATCTCTGTGGTTATATCAAGAATCACTGTGATGATGATTCAAGCCTTATTACTTGTTTGTATAGGAATACTGTTCTTTGGAGCGACTGTGACCGGTAATATATTCTGGATCCTAACACTAATAGCTATGGGTGGTGGATCGTTTATAGCCATAGGTATACTCATTGCTTCTGTGAGTGGTAGCTATGATGAGGCGGCTCCTATAACAACCGGTATAAATATGATTTTCATATTCCTCGGAAATGCCTTCTTCCCTACATATATATTACCAAAAACATTGCAGAATATAGGAGCGATTCTGCCGATTACTTTTTTTGCGGATGGATTGCGAAATAATTTTGGCATGCAGCAAACCTATGGCAGCTTATTTGATCTTATAGTTTTAAGCGCCTGGGCTATATTATTAGGAATTTTCTGCTCTTATACTTTTAAGAAGCAGAGCTAGTGTATTTGTTTTAGTTTCTTCTTTTTTTCGATGCCGATATTCGGCTTGGCACCATAGTCTATATTTATAGAGGCTGTGGTATTTATTTTTTTAGCGCCAGCTTTTGAAGGCTTTTTTGCCAAAACACTAAGGAAAACCTCGAATTTTTCTAAATCATATTTTTTAAAGACTTTTGCATCGGCAACATATACAGGAATATCCAAGACCAAGGACATACCCAAAGCTAATGCGACACCTGAACGTATACCAGCAAAAGAACCCTCACCCGTAGAGACAACCAGGCTGGAAATCAATTCTAATTTATCCTTAACCGCTAGAGATAAAAATTTATTCAAATATTTAGCGGTTTCAAAGCTGCCTTTGTGCAAATCATATTTTTTTTGCACGATTTTTTTGCGATCATCTAAAGGGACAAAGGCAAAAAAGACATTTTGGAATTCCGTACTGTCTATAAAAATCAAACCTTTTTTAGAGTCAGGAACAGCTTTAATTTTTTTGACCATTTTTTTATCTTAATAATGTTTCTACTAATTTATGTTCGTCCCAATCGATACGTTTGTCACCTGGCAGAACCAAGAAATTTTCCGAGCCTTTGCCTGTGATTAGTATTATATCCCCTTCTTCGGCTTCGGCGATAGCTATCCTGATTGCTTCTCCTCTATCTAAAATCGTTTTGACTTCTATGTTTTTTACAGACGCGATTGCATCGATGCCATTTTTGATTTCTTCAGCAATTTTTACAGGGTCACTTTCATAGACATCATCATTTGTGATAATTATTTTGTCGGCATATGTCGCAGAAATTTTGCCAAACTCTTGGCGTTTGCCCACATCCCGATGTCCTCCAGTAGAACCAAATACATGCACCACTCTTTTATGAGGCATTCCACTAACCGCTTGCAAAGAATTTTCCATCGCGATTGGTTCAGGAGCATAATCGATAAAGACCTTAAACCCTTTTACTGAATCAATTTCTTCCATTCTGCCGATAATTTTGAAATTGGTCAGAGCTTCAGCGCTTTTTGCCAATTCTACACCAAGCATGTTCGCGGCAGACGCGGCTAAAAGAGCGTTCCAGACATTGAACTCTCCAGGTACGCCTATCTTGAATTCTTGATTTGAAATTTTAAAATTTGAACCTTCTGCCGTTGCTTTTATATCTTCAAGAATATAAATATTTTTGATTCCGGCAGCAGTTGCCATTAACGACTTTTCTTCATTCAAAGCAGAAGTTACCGCGAACTTTTTATCCGCCTTAAATCCAGCAAAGTATCCAAAGTCTGCACTATCCAAATTCAATCCTATGATTTTTGCAGGGAAAAACTCTTTGCGCATAGACGCAGAGACCGCTTTGAATAATCTACCTTTGGCTCTTTTGTATGATTCAAAGTCACCATGGGAATCCAAATGTGCTGGGTGCAAATTAGTCAGTAAGGCCATATCAAAATCTATTCCAAAATGTCTGTTCTGCGCCAAGCCTTCTGAAGTTGCTTCTATCACAGCGTATTTACAGCCAGCATCTATCATGTCTAAAAGCCTGCTTTGCAGAACAGGACCACTAGGCATGCTCAAACTGATTTTATTCTTATTAAAAACATCACCGTTAACCGAGTATCCTACTGTGGTCACATAACCAGTCTTTAATCCGGAGTCGTTCATTATTTTAGCGAGCATCTGCACGGTCGTGGATTTTCCAGCAGTACCGGTAATACCTATAACCACAAGTTGTTTTGAAGGAAAGCCGTTCCTGAAAGCCGCAGCAGAAGCCAAAAATCCGTGCCAAAATGGACGGATTTTTTTAAGCGTTGTTTTAGGTAAAATTTTCTTTAGAAGATTTTTCAACATCTTTGATGGATGAATTTAGGATTGCTCGTCTATTTCAGTAATCGTGCGTTTTTTGTTGTTCTTCTTTTCTTCCGCAGTAAGTTCCTTATCTCTCTTCTTTATTTCTGTAAGCAAGGTTTTCACTAATCTCTTTGGATCTGTATCATAATATATATTCTTTTTACCGCGCTTGGCCATCGACAATATTTGTTTCAACTCATCAGCGGCTCCGCCCGTACCCAAAAGCACGCCGATCGGTTTATGGTCTTCAAAGGCAACTGTAAATTCGTTGAGTGTACCTATTCTTCCACAAATCTCAATGACCGCGTCAGAAGCACGAACCATCTGTAAATTTCTTCCAGAGTAGCCAGAACCAGTGTACATGATTACATCCATCTGCGAAGTCGGCAGATGATATTTTCTTATGTGTTCCTGCTTACTGCTTGCAGGAGAAAATCCGATAGATAAACCGCCGTTCGCTACAGCACCACGTGTTGCCCATTCTGGAATACCAATGGTCGCCCCAGAAACCAAAACCGCTCCTTGTTTGGCGATTTCCGCACCGACTTCCTTAGCTTTTTTGAATGCTCCAGCTCCACAATTATTTGCGGCTGAACCTGATACACTGATTTTTGCTTTCATTTCTTTTTCCTATTACTTTATTATGTTGCGGTAGATACCCCTAGACTGAGTCAGGAGAACCGACTATCTTCTTCTAATAAACCTGTTTAATTTTCTTAACAATATATAAGCATTATACCATGACGGGCTATAAACATAGTCCAAGGTTCCTGGTCTCTCTTTTATTTCCCCACCGAAACCGAACTTGAACCTGCTAAATCCATACCATGGATGATGCTCATCTGTTTCTACACCCCAAAAGTCATAAAATTTCAGATTGCGTTCTTTGGCATCCAATATCGCCTGCCAATGCAAAGCGTAAGAAGGCATAAAAGCGCGTTTTAACTCAAAAGAACCGCCAAACAGATAAATTTCAAATTGCCCATATTCAATCATTATGTTCGCAGCGAGGAGGTCACCTTCGTGATATGCGGCGTAACATCTGGCGACTATTTTGCCTTTTGGATCAGAAAAATATTTTAACATTGAATCAAAATATTCTTTAGTATACGTTTTTACTTTTGCGCGATCGGCACTGGCATCAAAAGGATTTAAGCCATCCGAGTCCACTGGCACTTCATTCAAAATTTTCACTTCAATACCGGATTTTTCCGCGACTTTAATGTTATATCTGGTTTTTGGCTTCATCCCCGCCAATATCTCTGAGCTTGTTTTTTCCAAACCTAGAATCAAAGTTTTATGTGGACTTAAATCGACTGTCTTTTTAAAATGTGAATTTGATAGTAAAGAAAGCCTCTCGTCATCAGAAATATTTTCTTGTGTTTCCACACGCAAAAATAATGCCTTTGGCTGTTCTTTTTTGAATTCCACGGCAAAATAATTAAAGACTTGCCTTTTTTCTTTTAGATCCAAAATATTAGAAAACACCGGACCGAAAGGGGCATAAAAATATTTCTTACCGGCAATGGATTGAGCTATAAGCTGTATGTACAAAGCAGGTTCGTTGTTATCATTCAAAACCATGTACCGAAGCGGTTCGCGTCCGATACTTTTTTGGAATTCACCCCAAGCAAAATCCTGCTGAAAATTTCCATTATCGGCCAAATTAAAAACTTCTGGAATTTCTTCGGCTCCAACTATCTTTTGTAAATGCATATTTATCTCCCTCCGAGAATACGTAGAGCTTGTCGAAGTTGATCTTCTACTGAACCCTCGCGTTTGACCTTTGGTAAAACTTCTCTGACTTCTTTATTGGAATAGCCTAATTGCTCTAATGCCTGTATTAATAAATCTGAAGAAACTGGCGTAGAACCAGTAGTCGCGTAGCCCAGAGCTCCGACCTTCTCTTTGAGTTCAACAATTATTTTCTCCGCGGTCTTACGGCCGACTCCACCAACTTTTGTGAATACTGCGACATCTCCAGCGGCAATCGCGTCTTTAATCATATCTATATTGCCGGCGGACAAAATTGAAAGAGCTACTTTTGGGCCGACTCCGGAAACGGTAATGAGCATTTCAAAAAATTCCAATTCCGCTTTTTGTGCAAAGCCAAAAAGAACCATAGCATCCTCGCGCACTTGTAAATAAGTCTGCAGGCGAATATTTTCGCCGATGCGTACAGAAGCAGCTAAAGCTTGTGTAGTAAAAATCTTATAGCCAATTCCACCAGTCTCTACGACTAGTGATTGCTGTTCTTTATTAGAAACGACACCTGTAATTGAAGCTATCATGCTCTAATTATAGCCGAAACTGACTTATATAAAAACAGTTGATAAAAATTCTTATCAACTGTTTAATAATTAGGAATTGGGGCCCCCCGGATTCCGATTTATCGGAATTTGGAGAGAGGGGCAACACTGCGAAAGCTAGAGAGTTTTTCGCAAAGCGAAAACTCGTAAGCTGTAGCGGTGATTGACCCGAGGGGTCAGACCCGCACAATATACCTAGTCTATTCTAATTTTTATATAGTAAACTGCCCGTTTTTATAGATGATCTTTTTTGTACCATCTTGAAGTGTTGCGGTGATTGTCCTTGGTGCAGTGGTTATTATGTCCGTATGCACAGATGAATCATTCAATCCGACTTGTTCCCTGCCGCTTTTTGTAAGTTTGATTTTGCCGATATAACATTCGTCAAAGGCCATACCAACAGCTAAATGCGAGTTGCCATTGGGTCCGCCGATGTTCTCGTCGTACAAAGTTTCCGCCATAAATTTGGTGATTCTAGAATATCGTTTGTCCGTCATGGAAAATTCACCGACTTTATTCGCCCCCTCGACCGCAATCATGTCGCGCAAAAGTTTTTGGTTATGTTCAGCTGTCGCTTTGCAGATAATACCATCTTTAAATTCTAGATATATGCCTTTTATCACGTCACCATAATGATAAAGCGGTTGATTAAATCTAACCCAACCATTGGTTCCGCGCCAATCAGGAGAAGTAAAAATTTCAAAACTTGGGATATTCGCTCCGCCGCCGCCTTCCCATTTTCTATCCTTGCCAATCTTCACTGTGATATCCGCATCCGGTCCCTGCATCTGCAAAGTTTCAATCTGTAATTTATTTAGCTTGGCAACATTGATATCTATCTCCTTAGAGACTTCTTTCCATTTTTTTATCGGGTCAGCTTGATCCAAAAAACATGCCTTGATGATCTGGTCCCAATATTCTTTTGTAGAGAGTCCCGCTTCTCTAGCCATCGCTTCCGTGCCATACAAAGCCAAAGTCCAAGAAAATTTGCCAAGATTTTCTTTTTCCCTGCGCCAATTCATGAATGGTTTATTCGCATGATTATGCGCCATTATCTTTTTTGAATTTATTCCAGAAAGACCGCGCATATCTTCTTCACAAAGAATCATCAGCATATGATCGACTTGTTTGATTAAGCCTTTCATATAATGCTCCGGGAAAAAGTTAATCTGATGTTCACGCGCCAATTGGTAAAAATCTTTCTGCAAATTCAGGTCCGGCAATTCGCTCGGAGAGTAAGTCGGAATAATATGAGCGCCCTTGCGCAAAATCTCGCGGTAAACCTCCACGTACAAAGGCTTACAGGATTCATTCCCCCGCAGCCAAACAACATCGCCCTTCTTGATCCCTTTGCCGCCGCCCAAAGCAAAATTCACCAGAACCTTGGCATATTTTTCTAAAATTTCCTCCGACGGCATATATGTGTTTTTCATGTTTGTATCTTAAATATTTAAATAAATAATAGATATAAAATCTATTTTAATAAATCATCAATATCACAAGAGATAAGCGCTGATTTATTAAGAACTATTTGCTCTTTCTGATCCAAGTTATCAGCTGTCATTCTGATAATCCTAGTATCAATACTGTCACCAACCATAATATGCTTTGTTTTCTTGAGATACTTTTCTGTTTTCTGATAAAAAAGAGTAGCGTACCTGTTTATTTTATCTATTGGTGTTGGCTGACTACTAACCCCATCACTTCTAAAATCAAGCTTATCTATTAACTTCGTATCGGGTTCGATTGATAAGTCACCTTCGCCGAAAATGATCCAATAGTCACTTATCCTACAAGTAATTCGGGCCAGCCTATTGTCTTCGGTTCTATACACATAAGTAAAGGAAAAATTATCAGTGCTGAAATCCTGGTGTACACTACAACTTACAAATTCTGTTATCGTGTTAATTTCGTAGTTATCAAGGAGTTGTAAATAGCTCGCTCTCCAATTTTGGAGCCAATTTTCAATAAAATTCCGATTAGTAAATAGGTTGATCAAGTCTTGTTTGAGATTCTCATCATTTACCTTATTCATTTTTAACGTAAGCTTATCAAAGAGTGTGCGTAAATCTTTTGCTTCTTCCACATCCTTAGCTATTAAATAATCTAAGTCGGGTACTACTTTTTTATTCATATACCAAAGAAGGTCATAAATATCACGTCCTTTTTCTTCGTAAACCATTTCACCAACTCCCCGCGTTCCACGCAAAAATATCGCCGCAAGTTTGCTTGCCATTAACGTAGACATGTTATAAGTGAGGATTACAAAAGACAATTGATCGTGATTTATTGGTCTACGTTCAGTCACAGTCTTCGGGGCAATAAAATAATTGAGATCAATTTTTACTTGCACCTGCCTTGAAGCATACCCAAGGGTTAATTCTTCATTGAGGTTAAACTTTAATATCAATCCTCGACCATTGGTTATTTTTACTGTAAGAAAGCCTTCCTCAGCAGCATACGTACTAATAAAATGTTCTTCTATCTCTTTTTTTAGATCATTCAAGAAGTCTTCGGTTACTTCGTGAGAGACTTCAAAGTCAAGATCGACAGACATTCGATCAAGCACATGGATAATACGAAGCGCTGAACCCCCATACATAATCCAAGAACTATACTTAGGATTATGATAGATAAAATTAAGCACATAAAACTGGAATTCTTCCTTTAGAGTATTGCGAATTATTTCTGCTTCCATATTACCAGAAGAATTAATTTCTTCGACTTTTCTTTTCAAAACAGTTGTGATTTGTTTACTCATTGAGGTAGTTATTAATCATTATTTGGAACATATCCTGTTCTTCTTTATTCATCTCATCAATATCTATACGTAATTCTGTAATAATTCCTTTTATTTTATCTAGTGAGAGACCTCTAAACTCGTGTGTTCTGAAATATAACAAATCGAACAAGGCTTTTGAGGGTGACGCTATAAAAAAATTAAACTTCCCTTTTACAAGATTGAAGTTAGAAAAAAGATCTTTATTAATTGACTGATATGCAAAATTACCAACTTTTGTCTTATAGTCTCTCGTCACTTTAGGTGTGACTGACGTAATTGAATATATAGCTTCTGTTGTAAGATTGTAATACTGCAATGCTGTCCATGAACTAATATATGATGGAGTCCTGATTACATTAGAGAGATAAAACGAATAAGAAATATCATTCTTGTTTTTATTAAAAAAATCTGCGGTTATATATAATCCATTTTTAAGCCTATATATTTCCTTATACTTCAAAAAGCGGCTAATGTACGTATCAACCGTGGAATCCTTAAGCCTTAACTGCTTAGCAAGCTGATAAACAGTGCTTTTGCTGAAATGAGGTAAAGATTTTAGCTGTTCTAATAGGTTATTCTTGCTTTTCATATATATGACAATAGTGTATCATATATGGAATATATGGTCAAGTAAGCTTATTATAGTTACCCGTCTACTTGATTTATCTGATACTTACTGATATAATCTGATATATAGTAAATAACAGAAATATGAACGAATATACTAAAAAGTTTGACCATAGAATACTTAACCCTGAGCCTCACATTGTCGCCATATTGGCTGAGATTGATGGTATTAGAGGTGAATTTAAGTCTGGTATTAGAATGACTCCCCAAGCCATAACCAACTTAAAAAAATCCACCTTGATTACCTCCGCAGGAGCTTCCACTCGCATTGAAGGTTCTAAACTCTCCGACGCCGAAGTCCAAAAAATCATGCAAGGTTTAACCCTTTCTACTTTCGCCGATCGTGATTCGCAAGAAGCGCAAGGATATCTGGAGACTCTGCAAAATGTTTTTGATAGTTATCAAAGCTTGGCGCTTCGCGAAAGCGTAATTTTGTCATTACATAAAGAGTTGCTAAAATATTCTACAAAAGACGAAGCACAGCGCGGACAGTATAAGAAAAAAGAGAATGCGGTCGGCGTATTAGGTCCTAACGGAGAAATAGTAAGAGTGATTTTCGAGACCACCCCTGCATATCTGGTTCCAAAAGAAATGCAGGAGTTGGTGGAATGGACTAACAATGCCTTTGAAAATAAGCGTTTCCATATATTATTGATTATCGCTAATTTTGTTGTTGAGTTCTTAAAGATCCATCCGTTTGAAGACGGCAATGGACGTCTTTCTCGAATTCTTACGAATCTTCTTTTGCTTAGACATGGCTATCAGTTCGTACAATATGTATCACATGAACAGCTTGTGGAGAAAAGAAAAGATGAATACTATATAGCTCTGCGTAAATCACAAGAAACTTTTAAAACCAATAATGATACGATTTCGCCTTGGCTAAATTTTTTCCTGGCGGTGGTTAAGGAACAAGCCACAAATGCCCTGGTTTATCTGGAAGAAGAAAAAATTGAAGATACCCTCTCTATTAAACAGCGTGAGGTCTGGAAATTCATCTTAAATGCCGATGAGGCTAGCCCCAGTGGAATAGCAAAAGCCACCGGGATTGTCATGCCAACGGTTCGCCAGGGATTAGATCGATTAATAGAACTTAAAAAAATCAAACGGATTGGTCGTGGGCGTGGCTCAAGATATATTAAAATTTAGGTTATACTAAACCCATGAAAAAGTTCGAACCGGCAGGATTTAAATTAGTAGAGCAGTTCTCCCCAAGCGGAGACCAACCACAGGCAATCAAAAAACTTGTGAAGTCTTTAGAGGCGGGTAATAAATACCAGACATTACTAGGGGTCACTGGTTCCGGCAAGACCTTCACTATGGCGCATATCATCAACAAGCTTCAGCGCCCGACTTTGATTCTTGCCCATAACAAGACTCTTGCCGCGCAACTTGCTGCCGAGTTCCAGGAACTTTTCCCAGAGAATGCCGTGCAATACTTTGTCTCATACTACGATTACTACCAACCAGAAGCCTATATTCCACGCAGTGACACATACATAGAAAAGGAAACGCAAATCAACGAAGAGATTGATCGATTAAGAAATTCAGCAACTCAAAGTTTACTGACTCGTCGCGATGTTTTGATTGTTGCTTCAGTCTCCTGTATTTATGGTTTGGGTAATCCGGACAAATACGCGGAACTATCCATTGCTTTGGAGGTCGGCTATGGCATCAAGCGTGATACCTTGTTACACAAACTTACAGAACTGCAGTTCTCTCGCAATGATATTGATTTGCATCGCGGAACCTTTCGCGTTCGCGGAGATATTGTCGAAGTAATTCCTGCAGCAAGCGAAATTATTCTTAGATTATCTTTTTTGGGCGACACCTTAGAAAAAATTAGCGAACACGATCCGTTGACTGGCGAAGAAATTCGCAATCTACGGGCGACACAAATCTTCCCAGCCAAGCACTTCGTAGCAAACACCCAAACCATTCAAGAAGCTGTTGAGAATATTCGCGTTGAACTCAAAGAAACTTTAATACAGTTTAAAGCGCAAGGAAAAATATTAGAAGCACAAAGGTTAGAACAGCGTACAAACTTTGATATCGAGACTATGCTGACGACTGGGAGCGTAAACGGTATAGAAAATTATTCTAGGCATTTGGACTTTAGAAAGCCGGGAGAACCGCCATCCACCCTATTGGATTATTTCCCGGATGATTATCTAATGTTCATCGACGAATCGCATATGACTATCCCACAGGTCCGCGGAATGTATGCAGGCGACCGCAGTCGCAAACAGACCCTTATTGACTATGGCTTTAGACTTCCTTCCGCTCTCGATAATAGACCACTGACATATAAAGAATTTGAAAAGCGCCAAAATCAAGTTACTTTTGTCACAGCTACTCCGACCGATTTTGAGATCAGCAACAGCACAATTATTGCTGAGCAGATTATCAGACCGACCGGACTGTTGGATCCAAAAATAGAAATCAAACCGTCAAAAAATCAGATTGACGATCTCGTCGAACAAATAAGGATTCGCAGGGAAAAACATCAAAGAGTTTTAGTCACCACTCTGACAAAAAGAATGTCTGAGGAATTGTCCGAATATCTCAAAGAATTAGGCGTAGCTGTTCATTATATTCATTCAGAAGTCGATACTTTTGAGAGATTGGAAATACTTAGAGATTTGCGACTTGGAGTGTATGATGTACTTGTAGGAATTAACCTCTTGCGCGAAGGTTTGGATTTGCCAGAAGTCTCACTGGTGGCAATCCTCGATGCGGATAAAGAAGGCTTCCTCAGAAGTGAAACCGCATTCATGCAGGTCATGGGCAGAGCCGCTAGGCATATAGAAGGTCAAGTCATAATGTATGCTGACAAGGTCACTGGCTCAATGGATAGGGCAATAAAAGAAACCACGCGCCGCAGAAAAATCCAAGAGGCTTACAACATCAAACACGGCATCACCCCAAAGACAATCACAAAAGAAATTCGCGAGAATCGTCTATCTGGAATGAAGCGCGCGGTAATCGATGCCGATGAAGTGATTGATTATAGGTCCATGGATAAAAAGCAGGTCAGAGAATACATCCACGAACTCGAAGAACAGATGGACTTAGCTGCAAGAAATTTGGATTTTGAAAAAGCAGCAAAGATCCGCGATGCCATTGGCAACATCAGAAAAATACAAAAATTAAAATAGATTATTAATGATTGGTTATAAAAAACTATGGCAACAAATATGAAAGAAGAAAAAGAAGTCATTGATATCAACATAGAAGATAACACCGAAGTAAAAATTCAAAATTACTTTTTAGGCGGAATGCTCTTGCTTGCTTTTTTGTTGGTCTTTTTGATTTTTAAACCTTACATCGCCAGCTTGATGTTGGCTATGGTCTTAACCGTCATATTCAATCCTCTACAAAGAAGGTTTATTAAGATCACTAAAAGTAATGGACTGGCCGCAGCGCTCTCAACCATAACTGTCATATTAATAATTATGGTTCCTGTAACCTTGTTGATTGACTTAAGCACTAAAGAAGTTTTAATGCTGGCAAAAGATGGAAGGATGTCTTTTTTGCTCGATCATATCGCCATCTTAAAAAACCACAATATTGATATAAAACCGTATTTGCAAAGCTTTTTAGGAAATACTTTGAATAATATTGGCGGTTTACTCACAAATTTAGTGGATGTTTTTGCCTTTATCGGCATTACTGTGATTACGTTATTTTTCTTTTTTAAAGACGGCGGACAGATTAGGGATTCCATCTTTGAAAGTTTACCTATTAGTCGAATGAGGTCTAAAAGACTGACTGACGATTTAGGAATTGGAATCCGTGCGGTCATCGGAGGTTATGTATTAGTTGCTGTTTTGCAAGGCTTTATTTCCTGGATCGGTTTCTGGATTTTTGGCGCAGCAAGTCCGGCAATTTGGGCCATGCTTACATTGGTGGCCGCTCTCATACCTTCTTTTGGAGCTTCAGTAATGTATGCATTAGTCATTTTTTCGTTATTGCTTCAACATCATATTGGCGGAGCAATCGGACTGTTCTTTTGGTGGATAATTGCTGTCAGTATCATAGATAATTTTGTCGGACCTAAATTTATTTCCGGCAGGTCAAAAATAAACATCATTCTTTTACTGTTCAGTATTTTAGGTGGAATTAAACTCTTCGGACCAGCTGGTTTTGTGATTGGACCGACAATCATCATTTTCTTCTGGTCGGTATTGGAGATGTTCCAAGAAAGCGGGATACTTCCTGGAACAGCACCGTCTATAATCACAGATCCGACCACCGATGACGAGAGCATGGATGAAGAAGACGCTGATGACGATATCTCTTGATAAAATTGCCGTTTTAGTATAGAATCCACCTTGTACGTGTCGCAAAATTTAAATTAATTATTTTAAGATAACCAATAAATGCCAATCACAAAAAGCGCTAAGAAATCCTTACGCCAATCAATCAAGCACAGAGAGAACAATTTAAAGACAAAAGATGTCGTAAAAGAGAGTGTAAAAATTGTTCGCCGTCTAGTAAAAGCCGGTAAGAAGACCGAGGCAGCAGAAGCTCTTAAGAGCGCAATGTCCGCATTGGATAAAGCTGTAAAGAAAAACGTCATTCACAAGAATAACGCCGCAAGACGAAAGTCTCGTTTAGCCAAAGCGATAGCAAAATAATACTGGCTCTTCCAATTTTGGCCGATTTCATCTGTAAAAAATAAAAGTTACTATTCGCCGTACAATTAAGTACGTCTCATAGTAACTTTTATTTTTTACAGCGAACTCGACTCAAAATTGAAAGAGCTAATGTATTCCTAATTATTACTAAACATTCCATAAGCCTGGGGATGTTTGCGTGTTTTGCTCCTGAAAGGGATTTGGGTTAAGTCCCTGAAGGAGTAAAACCGCAAACGGGTACCGCGGGCTTATGGAATAGTACCTCTTCGTCTCTGACAAAAATTTGAAGAGCTAGTGCTTGGTCTAAACTTTTAGGTTAACTATCAACCACTCTTTTATATTTCTAGCTTCTTCATGTCCCCCCAATTTTCGCCGACTTTCGCTTCGGCGATCAGAGGCACTTTGAGTTTATAAGCGTTTTCCATTATTTCTTTGATCTCTTTGGCAAAACGCGGAATTTCTTTTTCTTCGACTTCAAAAACTAATTCGTCGTGGACTTGTAAAAGTAATTTGATTTCCTCAGACTGCAAATCAAATTTTTCTTTTACCCTGTTCATGGCAATTTTTATTATGTCAGCCGCTAAAGATTGTATTGGCATGTTTATGACCGCCCGTTCGGTTGCCGCGCGAACCATGAATTGCGAAGAATTTATTTCCGGGACATAACGTTTGCGTCCCAGCTCGTTTTCCACGTATCCTTTTTTGCGCGCTTCTTGCACGACTTCGGATAAGAACAGTTCGACTCTTGGAAATGCCTGAAAATATTTTTTAATAAACTCACCTGCTTGAAATCTGTTTAAGCTCTCTATTCTTTCGGATAAGCCAAAAGAAGAAACTCCATAAAGCACTCCAAAATTTATAGTCTTGGCATCACGACGCATCTCTTTTGTAATTTTCGCTGGATCATCAATCCCAAAAATCTGCATAGCTGTGCCGGAGTGAATGTCTTCACCGTTTTTGAATATTTGCGACATGGTCTCATCTCCAGATAGATGAGCGACCACTCGCAATTCGATTTGTGAATAGTCTATAGATAAAAGTTTTTTACCCGGAGCAGAAACAAAGCCCTTGCGAATCTCGCTGGCTATCCCCTCGGATCCCACGGGTATATTCTGCAGATTTGGATCAGACGAAGAGAGCCTGCCAGTTGCCGCGATTGTCTGATTAAAACTTGTATGCAGCCTGCCATCTTTTTTGCTAATCATTTCTGGCAAAGCTTTTATGTATGTGGAGAGCAGTTTAGCCATTTCACGATATGCCAATATATTTTTTATTATCGGATGGCTATTGCGCATCTTTTCCAATTCACCGGCGGCTGTGGAATAACCACTTTTGTTTTTCTTTCTAGCTGCTCCGGCTTCATCTGGTAAAAGCTTTAGCTCATCAAAAATAACCACTTTCAATTGTGCTGGAGAATTTATATTGAATTCGTGGCCAGCCAAAGCAAATATTTCTTTTTCTAGATCAGTAGCTTTTTTAGTAGCTTCTTTTTCCAAAGAAGAAAATAGTTTTGTATCCAATAAAATTCCATTCTCTTCCATCAGCGAAAGAACCGGAATTAAAGGTATTTCTATCTCTTCAAAAATCTTATAAAGATTTTCTTTTTTTAGCATTTCTTCAAAAATACTTTTTAGTCTAAATGTGTAATCGACATCCTCGCAACAATAAAAACAAACTTTCTCATCAGGAACTTCTGACATGCTGATTTGGTTTTTGCCTTTACCTATTAAATCCTCTATAGGCTGCATCTCATAGCCAAGCTCGTTAAAAGCCATTGTATCCAAGTCGTGCGCACGCGACCCTGGTGATAATAGATATGAAGCGACCATCGTATCAAAGCCTACGTTCTCCACATCCATACCAAACTTACGCAAAACCATATAATCATATTTTATATTTTGTCCGATTTTCAGTATGGCCTTATTGGCAAAAACTTCATACAAAACTTTTGAACCAGTTTGTACAATCAATTTTGCCGGGACATAATAAGCCTCGCCATCCTTCCAGCTGAAAGATATTCCGACCAAATCAAACTCTACGGCACCTAATCCAGTGGTTTCAGTGTCAAAAGCGAATTCTTTTTGTTGAGAAAGATCTTTGGCCAAATCTTCTAATTCTTTTATATTTTGAATTAGATGATAATTCGTATTAGATTTTACCACACCTGATGTAACCGTATTTTCTTTTTCATCTACTTCACTATTTGATTCTGATTTATTTGCCATATCCGAATCTGTATTTTTACTGGTAGTAATTTTCGGCAATTTAGAAATCAAGGAACGGAATTCCAGCTCTTGGAATAGCCTAGAGGTTTGCTTATATTCTCCTTCTGTAAA
>Ga0302277_1000251_pt1 | contig 42935 bp, 43 predicted proteins | sample III_Bog_N3_1_FD_198759 | JGI IMG/M metagenome (GOLD analysis project Ga0302277, IMG submission 198759) | Peat permafrost microbial communities from Stordalen Mire near Abisko, Sweden - III_Bog_N3_1 | ecosystem: Environmental > Terrestrial > Soil > Wetlands > Peat | place: Sweden: Abisko... | reverse complement strand
GGAATCCTTGAGCCAGTTTACCCGCGCGCAATCTAACTTCAGGCGATTCAATGCCGTGGTCGCACGAATTGCGAACCAGGTGCATGAGCGGATCCTTGATGGCTTCAATAATGGTCCGGTCGAGTTCCGTCTCAGCTCCGTCCATCTCCAGCTGGACCCCTTTGCCAAGGGCTATGGCCATATCGCGAACCACGCGGGGCAGCTTATTCCACACCACTCCGATGGGCTGCATGCGCGTCTTCATCACGCCCTCTTGCAATTCCGTGGTGATCAGGTTCAGTCGCTGTGAGGTAGCGTTGAGAGCGGCATCCTCCCGCTCGGTATTGAATTGAAGGATCTGGTTGCGGGTAAGCACCAGTTCTCCCACCAGATCCATGAGTTTGTCCAGCAGCCCAACTCCGACCCGGATGTTTGCATCAGCCGCGGCCGAAGACCGTTCCATATCTTCATCCTTCGGCGCACTTTGTTTCCTTCTTTCTGTTCCGTCCCACTTCTCTTCTGAGTTCTTCGAATCTGCGACATTCTCCCGTTTCACAGGTTGCGCGCCTTCTTGAAGTGCAGGATAGTTCTTTACGCCTGTGGGTTCCGACGCGCATTCAGGAGCCGCGCTCACGCCGGGTTGGCAAGGTGGGGTCTGGCTCTCAAGTTCAGGTTTCAACTCCGCCGCGACGCGTAAACGTCCGGTCAAGTCCTCAAAGGTAAGAGAGCCTTCCTTCCCGTCCGCTTCAATCGAGGCCAAAACCTTGCGTGTTGCGTCCACTGTCTCCAAAATCAGAGAAACGAGGTTCGGATTCAGCTCCCGCTTACCGTCGCGCAGTTGACTTAAGAGGCTTTCGGCCTGGTGGGTGATCCGTTCCAACGTCGAAAATGCCAGGAAGCCGCAGGCGCCTTTGATGGTATGAATGGTGCGGAAAATGCTTCCGAGTAGCTCGGCATCCTGGGGGTGCTTCTCCAGTTCGACTAGATCCTGATCCAGACGCGAGAGGTTTTCATGACTTTCAACCAGGAACTCCCGAATCGTCTCCTGATCTTCCAAGCATGTGTTGTCCATGATCCCTTTCCTATTCCCCGGTGCCGCATGTCTCGTCACGGCGGAAGTTCAAACGGCGGTATCTTTCCGAGATTGCTCTATCGGCAGATCCAGATAATGATTTCAAGTCGGCGCAGATTGGGTGGATCTCATGGCCCGATCCAGTTGGATAAGTGGAAGTTGGACAAGTCTCGCAAGGGTGCTTCTTCGGAGTTGCGCGATGCCGCGACTGCTTCTGCGTTCTTCGCATTGATCATGATTTTGAGTAACTTCTCTGACCGCTTCGCCGCAATGTGCCGATAGGGCTCAGAACGAAGTGGGATTTCCCACTCGGTGCGCGCATTGTTGCGCCAAGACAAACTCATCAGGCGGCGGCATGGACATTCTTCTAGTGGACGACAGCAGGACGATGCGCATGATACTCCAGCGAGCGATCAGGCAGGCTGGCTTTCGTGGGCTTACTGTGGGTGAAGCAGAAAATGGGGCACAGGCTTTGGAAAAGCTCCTCACAGAACAACCAATGCTCATTCTTTCGGACTGGAACATGCCTGTGATGTCGGGGATCGACTTTCTTATGGAGCTACGATTAGCGCAGAATAAGGTCCCTTTTGGTTTCATCACATCAGAGACTTCGAAAGGGATCCGGGAACTCGCCATGAATTCGGGGGCGACCTTCCTGATCTCCAAGCCGTTTACCCCTGAAGACATAGAAAAAGCCCTGGCTCCAATTCTGGGCGGGAGCTAGCACATGTCAGAACCAACCCCATTCCGTCTTTCGCGATGCTTTTCAGAGCTAACCGGCCGGAAAGTAACATTTGTCCAAGCAACCGCCGCGCTCGATACAAAGATCAAGCAACTCTATGGCATCTACACTGTGCATCCTTTTGAAACTGCGATCGTCGTTAAGGCCGATCTCCCGCTGATGGGCTCTTTTGCAGGAGCGCTCGTGGGTCTTCCGGATCCGGCAGTAAAGGAGCACCTCCGGGCGACCCCAATTGAAGAGCTTCTACGCGATGCAATTTATGAGGTGCTGAATATTGCTTCGGCCGCGCTTGCAAACGAAGGCCGGCCAGTCTTCACGAAAATGGTGACAGACCCAAATCACATCGATGGTGCCGCGGAACAAGCTCTCAAGGTGCCCGGTCACAGGAGCTATTTCAATGTTTCGATCGATGGTTACCAGGGTGGTAAGTTCAATGTATTCTCCCAATTCACTCCAGTTAAAACTGTATCTTTTTGACGGCTAAGCGCCACATCTTTCGAGCGAGTTAAAGGGCAGGCTCACCTCCAACGCCATTGCAATCAGAAGGATCATCTCAGCGATCGCGCTGGGGACCCCGTTCGCTTGGCCGCGGCCATCACCGGAATTGAAGTATCGTCCCCAGACATGCTCGAGCTAACCGATCTCAAGGCGGTATGAGGACCGGAGCTTTCGACTGGCTGAGGACCGGTTGCAGTGCCTGCGGAGACCGGACTTTGATGGGGAAATGCGCACTGTCTGCAATTGCTCATTAATTCTCTGCATAAGAGCAGAGGATTGTGGGGATTGAACTTCATGATGGGTGTTCCGCGCCATTCGGGTTGGTTTCAAGGGCTGCCAACGGTGCCAGCCATACCGGAGTCCCATCCTTATGTAGTGCACGTAACGGAGCGGCACAATTGACCGGCCTCTTCCGTGAAGGAGCGCTTTGCCAAAGCTAAACAGCGAAACTGAGTTGAAACCTCTGGAAACCATGCTAAAGGGTGGGAAATGCAACGCTTCTGCGAAAGAACATGCGCCAATATCCACCGATGCGATGCAGCCAGCCAAGAAGGTGGGCAGCACGAAAAGACATGTACCCTCGGCAGAGGGCATAAGGGACTCTGAGATCAGGTACAGGCGGCTTTTTGAGGCCGCACACGATGGGATACTGCTTCTCGATGTAAAAACAGGGGCGATCACCGATGTAAATCCTTTCCTGGCCAAACTCCTGGATTTCTCCCACGCAGAATTACTCGGTAGGACGCTTTGGGACATAGGCCTGTTGAAGGATGTCGAGGAGTCCAAATGCACGTTTAGACAGTTAATTGAAAAGCGGTTTGTCCGCTATGAAAATCTGCCCCTTCAGGCCAGGAACGGCGAGAGCATCAGCGTGGAAGTGGTAAGCAACGTCTATCGATCGAATGGGAACCAAGTCATCCAGTGCAACATTCGCGACATTCACGAGCGGAAAGACGCAGAGCTATCGGAACAACGAATTCGACAAGCCCAAAAAATGGAGGCGGTTGGACAACTTGCCGGAGGATTAGCTCACGATTTCAATAATCTTCTAGGGGTCATCCTGGGGTATTGCGAGATTCTGGAAGGGCAGACGGCTTTGTCTGATCCGTCCCACGACATGGTTCGGGAGATTCACAGTGCCGGTGAATCTGCCAAAAAACTCACCCAACACCTGCTGGCCTTCAGTCGCCGGCAAGTATTGCAGCCAGTGGTCATGGACCTGAATGGGATTGTGATTCGCACGGAAAAGATGTTGGGGCGGCTGATTGGTGAGGACATTGAACTGGTAAGCTTGCTCGGTAAAGATCTGGGAAAGATCAGCGCCGACCCGAGCCAGGTTGAACAGGTACTGATGAACCTGGCCATCAATGCTCGCGACGCCATGCCAAAAGGTGGACAAATTGTCATCAAGACAGCGAATGTAGAGATCGACGAAACCTATGCCCGGCAATATGCTTTTTCGAAGCCCGGTCAATACGTAATGCTGACCGTAAGCGACACGGGAAGCGGGATGAGTTTGGAAACGCAGTCGCACATCTTCGAACCATTCTTCAGCACCAAGCCTCCCGGCCTGGGTACAGGGCTCGGCCTGGCCACTGTTTTTGGCATTGTCAAGCAGAGTGAGGGCTCGATCGCCGTCTACAGCGAGCCAGGCGCTGGCGCAACGTTCAAAATCCATTTTCCCCGATGCAACGACGCAGTGGAAAACCAACAAACGGCAAAAGGGATGCCATTGTGCGGGGGAACGGAGACAATCCTACTGGTGGATGATGCCGGTCCACTGCGCGGGCTTACGCGGAGGCTTCTCGAAGAAGCCGGATATACCGTTTTAGATTCAGGCGTCCCAGCCGAGGCCCTTCAAATAGCGGAAGAGCACACAGGACCACTCCCTTTAATGATCACGGATGTGGTAATGCCCGGGTTCAGCGGCCCTGTTCTTGCCGAGAAAGTCGCCATGATCAGACCAGAGACCAAGGTGCTCTATGCGTCGGGCTACAATGACAATTCAATTCAACAATTGCGTGTGCGCGGACGGGACTGCGCGTTTCTTGAGAAGCCTTTCACGAGGGAAGATCTGTTAAGGAAGGTGCGCGAGCTCCTGGATTCATAGATAAAACCTCGTTCGCAGTGCACTCTTTCGTCGACTGTGGCGCCGTTTCAAATCGGTCGATTGATACCGGGACTCCTTCGCCTCCCACGCCGCTCCTCCCTTCCCGCGGCGATGCACAGCACAGCTCTCGCAGGATTTTCAGCTCTCGTAGCCGCCGTTTGGCAGCGCGCATTGCCGTGCCCAGTTCGCGGCGTCGGGGAATTTTTCGGCTTCGGCTGGACGGGATCTTGAGTCATGCCGATAGTGGAGGAGCGAGTTTGCGGCTCACTGCAGGCTGATCCACTGGTCCCCTTTGTCTGGGTTCTGGAGGAAATATCGCTTTGACGGGAAGGAAAAGAGAATGTCTTCGATCGGTGGGATTCTTCTTGTCTTCGCCTGCGTAATCGCCGGCTACCTCATGGAAAAGGGCAAAATAGGCGTTCTTATCCAGCCGGCCGAGCTGATCATCATCGGCGGCGCCGCGATCGGTACCGTATTGACGGCCAACCCAATGCACGTCCTCAAGAAGATCGCCGGCGGGGTTATGGAAGTAATCAAGGGATCTCCTTTTCCGAAACAGCGATATGCCGACACGCTGAAGATGATGTTTGACCTCCTCGCCAAATCACGCAAAGAGGGCGCAATTGCCATCGAGGGCGATATTGAGGAGCCGGAAAAGAGCCCGATATTCTCAAGATACTCAGTGTTTCTTCGGGATCATCACGCGCGAGACTTTGTTTGCGACACAATGCGAATGGCTATTACAGGCGGGGTGAGCGCGTTTGACGTGGACCAGATGATGGAACTAGATATGAACGTCCACCACATCTCAGCGAACCAGCCAAGCCAGGCATTGACCACCGTGGCGGATGCGCTTCCCGGCCTTGGAATCGTGGCCGCGGTGCTTGGCGTGGTGGTGACAATGGGCTCACTCGGCGGTCCACCGGAGGAGATCGGATCCCATGTGGCCGCAGCACTGGTCGGCACCTTTCTCGGAATTCTGCTGTGTTACGGGTTGGTAGGGCCACTTGCCTCCAATATGTCGAAGAACGTGGACGAGGAACACAGCTACTACCATGTACTCCGCGTCGTGATGCTCGCCTTTATCAAAGGCACTGCCCCGATTCTGGCGGTTGAAATGGGTCGCCGGGCAATCCCGGAGCACTGCCGCCCAAGTTTTGTCGAAGTGGAAACCGAGTGCCGAAAGAAAGTTGGGGAGACTGAGGCTGTGCCTGAAGCCGCATAGGTCCATAAACCATGGAAGACGACGATAAAATCATCATCATCAAGAGGGTGAGCGGTCACGCGGCTCACCACGGCGGAGCCTGGAAAGTGGCCTACGCTGACTTTGTCACTGCCATGATGGCATTGTTTATCGTGCTATGGCTGATGAACAGCAGCAAGCCCATACAGGAGGCCGTTGGTGGATACTTTCGGGACCCGTACGGCTCGGCCCAGAAGACGGGAACGCGACTGGGTGGGGTCGGTGATGCTGCCGCTATAAAAAAAGAAGACATGAATAAGCTGAAAGATGACTTATTCAAGGCCATGCAGAAAATGCCGAACTTCGATAAGCTCCAGAAGCTGATCGAGCTGACCGTGACCCCGGAAGGACTGCGGATTGAGCTGATGGAAGATCCGAAAGGGACTTTCTTCGAAAACGGGAGCGCGCAGCCAACTCCGCTGATGCAGAACATTGTGAAGATACTGTCCGTCGTAGTTGGCAAGCTTCCTAATTCGATATCGATTGAGGGTCACACCGACTCAACACCCTACTCTGATTCGAAGGTCTACGGAAACTGGGAGCTTTCGACAGACCGCGCAAATACCACCAGGCGCCTCATGGAGAGTAGCGGCATACGGCTAGACCAGGTTGTGCAAGTGCGAGGTTATGCCGATCATAACCTGCGCAAGCCCCTTCAGCCGGAGGATGCCTCAAACCGGAGGGTCACGGTGATCATTCAATATATCGCCAAACCTGAGCAGCAGCCTTCCATCGTAAGTAATGGCTCCATCCCAGGAGTTAAACAATTTGGGGTTAGTGTCACGCCGGCAAACAAAGAAGCAACAGCAACTGTAAAGAATCCCAAAGCCGGAAAGTAAGATACCGCGACGAAGCCATCATTGCTTAGCGCACATACGCGGCGTATTTAGGGGAATTGAACGACAGGAGATGCTGCAGCGTGGTTTGCAATTGTGGTGATGAATTCGCTTGTCATTTCGCGTTCCCATTGCGTCTTGAATAGGAATACAAGCCCAACCTGACACTTCTCGATGTAGGCGACGTGGGCTTCGAGTCGCAGTTCGCCAGTTGGATGGCGAAGAATGAGCAGCCCAGAGCTGCCGACTACTGCAGAACCATCAAATTCGACGCGAATGCCCGCATCGCTGACATCTCTGCATAATCCATGAAGAATCACATCTCCCGCTTCAAAATCAACGTCAAAGCCAATTTTCAATCGGAAGGGTCGGTATTCGAATTTACGGACGCTCTCCAGGCTGGTCATCTTTGTTGTGTGCCTCACGGTTCTGCGCGTTGGACTAACTGCCGGCAATACCGATCTTCTGGTCTATCGGCTGATAGCCCTCAGAGTTTCAGCATTGTGCCGTAAAATCACTGCTCATGCTCATATATTCGGAGTAAGTTCCCAGGTACCCCGGCGTTGTTTATCTAATTCCTCTAAGTGAGGCCTGAATTTCGCGTATTTCATTTCCGCTTTATGTCAAGACCACTTTAGCTCTATTTCCTGAGAATAGAATTAATGGCGTTAATTGATATTAATGATAGCCTTATAGTCAGGTGTGGCTAATGTATTCGGAGTTTGTTTCATCTAAGTCACCGGCAGGCGATGTGCGTTCCGAAGGCCCATCAGTCCCGACTATCGCTGAAGAATCTCGCCGTGATTCATTGACGATATCAACGGGACCGAAAATCCTGATCGTTGAAGACGATGTTTCCCTGGCCAAGTTTCTCAGCCGTGAGCTAGTTCTCAAGCACATATCTGTTCAACTATGTCACGATGGGGAAACTGCTTGTGACGACCTTCGAGATTCTACATATGACCTCGTAGTTCTCGACCTCAACCTGCCTGTAATGGACGGGATAGCGGTCCTGAAGCACATCCGCTTGAACCAGCCGCGATTGCCGGTCTTGGTTCTGACGGCGAGAAGTCGTACAGCCGATCTGGTCTTGGCGCTCGATCAGGGAGCCGACGATTGCCTGATCAAGCCTTTCTCGCTCCTCGAGCTGATGGCGCGAATCCGGGGCCTGCTCAGGCGCATGACCGCTCCCGATGTTAGCGCATCGAATATTGGCGATCTGACCATTAACCGGGAAGAACACTGGGTGCTTCGCGGCGATCGGCGGATTAATCTGACGGTGCGTGAGTTCGACCTTCTTGAATACTTGATGAAAAACGCAGGCAAGGCTGTATCGCGCGAAACGCTTATGCGCGACGTGTGGAACATGCCCTTCAATCCTGCGACGAACATCGTCGACGTGTACATGAAGTATCTGCGCGACAAGGTTGACATAGCGGGGGAAACAAAGCTGATCCGCACCGTTCGTGGCATTGGGTACGTCTTTAGCAATGATTAGCAAGACCGAACCCCGGGAGAAATTGCCGCCTGGAGCTGCATCGGAGATCTTTCGGTCAAATTTGTCGCAAGGACTCCACGCGGCCGCGCAGCCTCTTACCCTCCTTCGCGCCAGCCTGTGCAAAAGCCAAGTTAATCAAATGAGTAAAGGCGAACTCCGAGGACTTGCGGCAAGCTCCGCATTGCAAGTTGAGCGGGTTTGTTCTTTCTTCAAATGCCTGCAGCAGTTTGTAATTACGGACAGTATCAACCCTCGGCTAAGCGCAACGCCGATTTTGCCGCTGCTCGCCTACGTCATCGACGGCATCAAACTTTTGTACGAGAAAGACGGCGTTTTCCTTCGTTCAAGAGTGCCGGATACTTGTAAGCCGGTCCTAATTGATCGCACGAGGACCCTTCAGGCCTTATCCAGCGTGCTGCTGATCGCCCATGGACTATCTCATGCGCAGGACACCGTTGAGGTGATCGCTTCGTCTTCCGATGTCGTGCGAATAGTAGTGCGAAACGTGAAGTCGGTTGTCGACGCAGTGAATGCTGAGACGAACCTCTCGATGGCTCTCGCCGAAGCGAATATTCGGAGCCAGCAGGCGAAATTCTCCTGGAACTTGCATCCCTTCAGCGTGCAAATCGAGTTCCAGAAGGCGCCGTTCGGGCGTCCAAGCTGATACAGGGTTCTTGAGAGTCCTTCGAACCCAATCAAAAACGCGGCAATACTGAAAGGTAGATTCATGAGCGCGCCTGCTTTCCCGAAGTTACGTATCGACGATCGGAACGCAATTGGCGTGTTGCTTGTAAGCCCGAACAGCAGGATTCGTCTTGAAGTGCGGGAGAAGCTTCGTGGGGACCGCTGGAACCTGACCGAGGCCGCGAGCGGCGCCGAAGCGTTTGAGTATCTGCACGAGAGTGTCCGGGAGATCCTTTTGCTCGATCCTCTGCTTCCCGACCTTGAGTCCGGCGAATTCAGCGCCATGGTTCGCGAACAGTTCCCCAGTGTGCAGATCCTCTCGGTGAATTCGCATACCGGACAGCTCATTCTAGGCACTTCGTCGCCCACTCCACTCTCGGCTCTGCTTACGCAGATGCTTTATAGCGGAGGCAACTCTCAGCCCAACTCTTTCACTCCAATGGAGCTGCACCGAATGCGGGCGGCGGATGACGAAAGATTTGGAATTCGTGGAATGATCGGAAAATCGGAGCCGATGCGGCTCGTTTATGAATTGACCCAAATGGTCGCTCGCCGCGATACCACGGTACTGGTGACTGGGGAGAGCGGCACCGGCAAGGACCTGATTGCGCAGGCGATCCATCTCTTAAGCCTGCGCCAAAAGCAGCCGTTTGTCGTGATCAATTGCGCTGCGATCCCTGAGCCCTTGCTCGAAGCCGAGATGTTCGGCTATGTGAAGGGTTCATTCACCGGAGCCGTGCAATCCCGCATCGGCCGAATCCATGCGGCCCACGGGGGCACGCTCTTTCTTGACGAAATTGGCGACATGCCGCTTTCATTGCAGAGCAAGATACTTCGCTTTCTCGAGCAGGGCGAAGTGCAGAGGATTGGCGGCAATGACAATCTCAAGGTGGATGTGAGGGTAGTGGCTGCAACCAACGCCGATCTTCAGAGCCTCGTCAAGCAGCACTTGTTTCGCGAGGATCTGTATTATCGCCTTGCGATTTTCCCCATCAAATTGCCACCCCTTCGCGATCGAACGGAAGACATTGAAAAGCTTGCAGAGGCTTTTCTGGCGAAGTTCTGTCCGGGTGTGCTTCTGAGCCCTGCAGCGCTCTATGTCCTGCGTGGGCACAACTGGCCCGGCAACGTTCGCGAATTGCGAAACGTCCTCGAGCGGTCCAGCATAGTTGTCGGCAGTGAGCGAGAGATCTTGTCCCGCCACATCCTACTTTAGTTGCAGTGTCTGAGTCTTGCTCTCATTCAAGGCGGTTTGCAGCTTCGACTTGAGGCATTCCTCGCACGCCGTCGCCTTTCCGCAAATCCAGTTGGCCATCATCGTGCTTGGTAAATAGGCAGATGCTGCCTAGTTCTCATCTCGTACCAATAAACACCCCAGTCGCTGAATACGACGGTGAAGGCCAATTCCACTCGCAAGTCGATGAATTGACCATCGATGGGGCCTTCCCTCGCCAGAAAGACTCAGGGGATGACTCGGCAATTCAATCTAGAAGCGCAGTGCTTCTCGCGGGCGAGTTCTCAGAATTCATTGCGGCAGCCGCGCGGCTAGAGAACTCTTATCGCGCCCTGCAACAGGAAGTATCCGAACTCGGGGTGGAGTTATCGGAACGGAATGCCGCACTGAACACGAGCCTGGCCGAAAACGAACGCATGCGACTGGCTCTGCAGCAGATTGTCGATTCGATGCCTTGCGGTGTACTGGTTCTGGATTGCCGCGGGGAGATTTCGATGATCAATCCTGAGAGCAAACGACTTCTGGGACTCGATCAGAAGCATTCCGGCGAAGGATCTCATGCAACCCTGGGGCAGATTTCGGACTTCAGCGGAGTCAACCTCGAAGCGTCCTTCAAGAACGCATCGCGCAGTGACCTTAAACAGGAGTTCTGCATCCGCGACACCGCAGCAATGCGATGGATCGAGGTTTGCAGTCGCCGCTTGTTTCGCCTGTCGGGATGCGGAGATGAGTCGGACCAGACGATTTTGATTTTGCGCGATGTGACCGCTCAGAAGCGCGCTGAACAAGAGCGCGACGCGGGACGCAAGGCGATGGCCCTGGCTGAGATTACGACAATTCTCGCCCACGAAATTAGAAATCCATTAGCGAGCCTGGAACTTTTCGCCGAATTGATTGAAGAGGACGAAGACGGTCGCGCCGAATGGGTATCCAATTTGCGAGCCGGCATTCGCTCGCTTTCTGGAACGGTAAATAACGTTCTGAGCTTCCATGGTTCCGGCTCATTGAAACTCTCTCCACTTCCACTCTCTGTGGTGATTGCCAGTGCAATTCAGTTTGTTCGGCCGCTTGCCGAACAGGCAGCGGTTTCACTGGAATGGCTGACCGATCACGATCAAGTACTGGTGATGGGAAATGAAAGCGGACTACAACAGGTGGTTCTGAACCTGGTTTCAAATGCCATTCGCCACACGCCGGCGGGCGGATCCGTCACCGTTGCCCTCAGGCTTGATCAAGACGCCGCAAACGACAAGAATCACCGCACAAAAAGTGATCATGTCACGGTCGAATTCTCTGACAGCGGGTGCGGCCTTCGGCCCGATCAGATCAGCCGCGTTTTTGAGCCCGGCTTTAGCGGGAGAGGCGACACCTCCGGACTGGGTCTGGCAGTTTGCGAGAGGATTATGAAACAGCATGGCGGCTCGATTTCCGTTTCGAACATGATCCATTCCGGCGCTCGATTCACGCTTGATTTTCCTGTATTCAAACAGAAACTGGCCACACCTTGAACAATACACTTTCCAACAGTAGTAACTCGTCGGTTTTGGTAGTTGACGACGAGCCTGGTATGCGTACAGCTTTGCAGGCCAACTTCCTGCGCCATGGTTGGCGCGTCGAGACTGCAAGCGGAGTTCGTGACGCTGCGCGGGCTGTCGAGCTTACAAGCTTCGATCTCGTTGTGAGCGACATTCGCATGCGGGATGGCGATGGCTTTGAGGTGATGTGCTCGGTTCTGAAGAATTCGCCTTCAACTGCCGTGATTCTGCTGACCGCCTTTGGCAGTGTTCCTGAAGCAGTCCAATCGATGCGCAGCGGCGCTTTTGACTATCTGACGAAACCAGTTTCATTTGAACAGCTCCAAGCCGCGGCCGCTCGTGTTATGCAGCGCATGAACCGCAAAATGGTCACCCCTAAAGCTCCAGATGAAACCGCGAATCCAGGAATCTTCAGTACCCGAATCATCGGTCGCTCTCCGTTGCTGCTTCAGGCGCTGGAGCGCGCACGTGCCGCCGCAAGCACCGACACCGATGTTCTCATCGAAGCAGAGAGTGGAACCGGCAAGGAATTGCTTGCAAAACTCATCCATGAAACCAGCGACCGAAGCCGCAAACCTTTCATTGCTGTGAACTGCGCCGCTGTGCCGGAGCACTTGCTTGAGAGCGAGCTCTTTGGGCATGCCAGGGGCGCATTTACTGGCGCCAGTTCTGCCAAAGCCGGAAAGTTCGAACTGGCAGACGGTGGTACGCTTTTGCTCGACGAAATTGGCGAGATGCCGCTCAATTTGCAGCCCAAGCTCCTGCGCATTCTTCAGGAGCGAGAATTCGAGAGGCTCGGCGAGACGCGGTCCATCCATGTCGACATTCGCGTGATCGCTACGACCAACGCCTCTCTCGCTTCAATGGTCGAGCAAGGACGCTTCCGTAGTGATTTGTACTATCGGCTGAATGTCATTCCTCTTTCAATCCCCAGTCTTCGCGAGCGGTTAGAGGACATACCGGCGCTGGCCACATTCTTTGCAGAGAGATTTGCCCGCGAAACAGGCTGTGCGTTGCCGCAGCTCGATCCGAGCTTCATTGAAAGGCTTCAGGCGAATGGCTGGCCTGGGAATGTCCGGGAACTTGCTAACTTTATGCGCCGCGTACTTTCCCTGCATCAAGGCGCTGTGATCGACGCGGCGTGCTTCTACAAGGAATTTCAGCCACGGGGAAAGACACAAGTTGATTCGCGCCCGATGCCGGCTGCAGGAATGCCCATTTCCGTGCTCGAAAGAATGCACCTCGAGAACACTCTCGCCCTGGCGCATGGGAACCGGACCCACGCAGCTGTGATGTTAGGAATCAGCTTGCGCACGATGCGGAACAAGATCAGGGAATACGGACTACCTCCAAGGAGATACGCATGACGCCCACCGCACCGTTGATTTCGACGCTGGAGAGCTATCTAAAGCTGACCACGAGCCGTGAACAGGCAATCTCAGCGAACATGGCCAACATAGACACGCCCGGTTACCACACCCGCGACATCAACTTCGAGGGCGAGTTGAACAGGGCCGTGAGTGGGTTCGCAAATCAGTCCGAGGACGGGTCCGAATCCGTGCAATTGAATCCCGTCGTGCAAGAAGTCTCAGGCCTTACCGAGCGTCCCGATGGCAACAACGTGAGTCTTGACCGCGAAGGACTCTTGATGTCCGAAACTCAATTGCAATACCAGATCGGCATCCAGCTCATAAAACACCAATTTCACCAGATACTTAGCGCCATCAATGGGGGAAGCTAATCATGAATCTCTTCGACTCATTAACAATCAGCGGGTCTGCATTGTCAGCCGAACGACAGCGCTCTGAAGTCATTGCGGCAAACATGGCCAATGCCGAGACCACGCATACCGAAGCCGGCGGACCGTACCAGCGCAAGGAAGTCGTTTTCCAGTCGCCGGGCTCTTCCCTGTTCCGGCTTGCCCTCGCCAACACGGGTAACTCAGGTTCGCCGCCCGCCGGAAGTGTGCAAATCTCTGAGGTCGTCGACGATCCGACCCCTCCCATCATGCGTTACGAGCCAGGCCATCCTGACGCAAACCAGGCAGGCTATGTCGCGTACCCGGCCATCAATCCGGTTATGGAAATGGTGGATCTCATGGGCTCTGTGCGGGCCTATCAACTAAATGCATCGGCAGTGGCTGCGGCCAAGCAGATGATCCAGCAGACGATCGATATCCTTAAGAGCTAGGCAGGAGAGTTAAAAGATGAGCAGTCCAATTTCAGGCCTAGGCGCAATTGGCAACATCAGCGCGTTACCTAACTTGTCGCCCGTTGCACCTGCTGACGCCGGGGGCGGCTTCAGCGGCGTTCTATCAAATGCGCTTCTACAAGTAAACCAGCTGAGCGGCGGTGCTGAACAACAGATCGGCAGCCTTCTCAAGGGCGGCAGCGCGGACATGAGTACCGTGATGATCGCGGTAGAGAAGGCTGACGTAGCATTTCAACTCATGATGCAGGTTCGCAACAAAATAGTAAGCGCTTATCAGGACATCGAGAAGATGCAGTTCTAGGAAATGCACGTCAGAGCGCCTACACGGTATGCGGCTCTGAAAATGCAGTCCTGAAAGTGCGGCACCACGAATCCAGCGAAATTAAGGGCCAATGGCGGGAAAGAATCAATTAGCGGGAGTGAAGCAAGGACCGGGTGCGTCCCCGGCAATGGCTCGTGTGAAGTTGTTCTGGGAAGGCCTTCGGCCGCAACAGCGGATCTACTTCGGAGTGGGTGTCGCTTTTACTTTGGCAGTCGCGGTCTTCTTTACGAAGATGGTTGCAACGCCCGAATACAAACCCTTGATGACGGGGCTGGAATCAGCCGATGCACAATCGATTTCGGCGCAGTTGGCGGCTAAGAAAATACCGTTCCTTGTCAGTCCCGACGGTACGTCCATCAGTGTCCCGGCGGACCAGGTCGATGCGGCCCGGCTCGAAGTAGCGTCGCACGATTCACCGCATAGCGGGCGTATTGGCTTTGAGATTTTCGACAAAGTCTCGTGGGGGCAAACCGAATTCGATGAGAAGGTCAACTATCAACGCGCACTCGAAGGCGAGCTGGAGCGCACAATACAGACCATCAGCAATGTTAAGAGCGCCCGCGTTCACCTGGTGATGGCGACCGATTCGGTTTTCATGGATCGGGAGCGCGGCGCAAAAGCGTCGGTCACACTGCGGCTTCGACGTGGAAGCTTGTCGAGCGAAGAACTTTCCTCCATCTCGCGGCTTGTCGCCGGTGCAGTTGACGAACTGAAACCGGCAGACGTTGTGATTATGGATGCGGATTCGAATCAGTCGCTCGGCCAGGACTCCGAATCCGCCATCGGAAGCGGCGGCATGGAGCAGGTATTGACGAGACGCCTGATCTCAACACTGGCGCCCATCGTAGGAGCCGACCGTATCCACGCGAGTGTGAACGTGGAGTATGAGACCAGCAGCAGTGAAGAAAGCCAAGACAAATACGATCCTGCCGTTAGCGCCGCGCTCACTACGCAGCACTCCGAGCAAGGTACAGGTTCGGGCGAAATCACTGGGGGAGTGCCTGGAACCACGAGCAACGTACCAGGCTCAAAAGCAGCCGCACCCAAAGCAGTTGTCAAAGATCCTGGCCAGTATTCAAAGACCGATAACAACACTTATGGCGTGAATCGGACAACGCGACACGTGATCGAACCCGCAGGAAGTATCCGTCGCCTTACAGCGGCTGTAGTGGTGGACGACGCGATGGAGCGAAAGCAGGCGAACGGCAAGTGGGTCGAAACTTATCACAAGAGGCAGCCCGAGGAATTGCAGCGCATCAGCCAACTGGCGCAGGCGGCCATCGGTTTCAACAGTGTACGAGGAGATGTGATTAGCGTAGAAAACCTTACTTTTGACCATTCGGAAGCAGAAGATCTTCCACCCGCCACTTTTGTGGAGCAAGCGCGAAAGGGCCTGACTGACTATTCGTCGGTGGTTCGATATTCGGGAATGCTAGTTCTCTTCCTCCTGGTTTATCTACTGATGATCCGGCCCATTCAAAAGCGCGTTCTTGCGGCTCCGAATCCACTGCTAGCCGCTTCCCGCACTCCCCTGGTCCTTGATCCTGTCGTTGGAGCGATACCTGAAACCACTGTTAGCCTTTTGCAGCGTAACCTGACCTTGAAAAAGCAGCTCGCCGATTTTGTACTGGCGGAACCTGAGGGCAGCACCTCAACCGTACGTGCATGGCTCGAGGAAGAGACTCTATGATGGCGCAGCCTCAGAAATCCACACTCAGCGGCGTCCGTAAGGCTGCAATCCTATTGACCGTTCTCAGCGAGGACCATGCCGCGACCGTCTTCCGCGATCTAACCGGAAAAGACTTGCAACGTGTTGCCGACGAAGTTGCAGCTTTAGGGACGATACCCATGGAAGTGTCGATCCAAGTGATTGAAGAGTACCAGAGCATGACTCAAAGGCAAGGTGACCTCGTCAAGGGCGGATACGATCTGGCCCGGCGTCTGCTCGTCAGAGCCTTGGGGGAAACGGAGGCCGAGACCATATTGCAGCGGCTGACCAAGGCCCGCGGTCTCAGCCCCTTGCAGTCCGTACAGAGAGCCGATCCACAAAAGCTCGCAAGACTTCTTGAAGGGGAGCATCCGCAGACGATCGCCCTCATTCTCGGCCAACTTGGTGAAAGCCAGGCATCGGCCATGCTGATGAATCTTCCTAATGAGCTTCGCGCCGAAGCAGTAAAGAGATTGGCAAACCTACGGCGCTTCTCACCGGAGATGGCGGAAAAGGTCTCGATCATTCTCAGCCAGCGGTTGAACTCTGTGGGAGAACAAGGAAAACGCGCCTATTCCGGTTTCCAGAGCGTGGCCGACATCATGAACTGCATCGATACGACTGTGGCGCAAGAGATTCTCGCAAACATCGAGAACGAGGAGCCGACTTTGGCGATCAGCATCCGCGATCTGATGTTCACATTCGATGACTTTCTGCAGGTTGACGAAGCACAAATTCGCGAGCTTTCGGGGGCGATTGACAAACGAACCCTGGCGATGGCTCTTAAGGGGACCAACGAAGCCTTAAAGAGCCATTTCTTCAAGACAATGTCAACAAGGGCCATCGAAATGCTCAAGGAAGATATGGAATCCCTGGGCCCCGTTCGCAGCAAGGATGTAGTCAAGGCGCAGACTGAGATTGTTGCAATTGCTCGACAACTGGAAACCGAGGGCAAGATTGTGTTGAAGGGTGAGGCAAATGAAGAATATCTCGTTTAGCGAAGCGGTAGGCCATGCGCTCGCGCTTCCGATCACATCGTTTTTGTACCAGGATATGTGTACTCCTGACTTGAAGGATGCCAAGGAAGCAAGGCATGTTGAGTCTGGCGCGGAGCAAGGAAATGAGCGGCAACGGGCGCCAGGTTTGTCGGCACAAGAGATCGAAAATCTTCGCAATCTTGCCCGTGTTGAGGCAGTGGCCGAAACCGAGAAGCGCATGGAGAAAAAGTATGAAGAAAAGTTAGCGGCAGAGGCGGGCAGGATCCGGCTCGCGCTGGAACTTTTCCAGGACGAACGGAAGGGTTATTTCTCAAGGGTCGAGTCCGAAGTGGTGAAACTCGCCCTGGCCATCTCGGCAAAAATCCTGCATCGCGAGGTCCAGGTTGACCCGCTGTTGGTCGCTGCGCTTGTCCGCGTCGCCGTCGATAAACTGCACGACGGATCGAGCGTTTCGGTGCGTGTTTTTCCGGAAAAAGCTGCGAAATGGCGCGAGTATCTGGCCAATCCCCTGAATGGTTCGGTTATTGCAATCATCGAGGATACAAATCTGGCCCCCGACGATTGCATCCTTGAAACCGATTTGGGGTCGGCAAACTTCAGCATCGATGCACAGCTGAAAGAAGTTGAGCAGGGATTCTTCGATCTGCTCGCGCAAAGGCCTCCGACAAAATGAGCGCTTTACAGCCACTGGCACCTTACTTTGACCGCTTGGAGAGGGGATCGACCCTTCGTTGGCGCGGACGAGTCTTGCAGGTGGTAGGCAACCTGATTGAGTCAGAAGGACCGTTCTGTTCCGTCGGGGAGTCTTGCGAGATCACAAGCGCAAGCGGTAAAACATATGCCGCCGAAGTGGTTGGTTTTCGCGGATCGACAATGCTCTCCATGGCGGTTGAGAATCCGCAGGGCATTCGCTTTGGGGACCGAATTGCCGCCTGGGGGACTCGGCCATCGATCCGCGTTGGAATTGACCTGCTTGGCAGAGTGATCGACGCTACGGGTGTGCCACTCGATTCGAAAGGCGAATATCGAGGAGACCGGGCTGTGTGGGTGGATGGATCGGCGCCTTTGCCGCTCGACCGTGTGCCTATCCGGGAGTTTCTCGGTTGCGGCATACGTGCACTCGATGCCTTTGTAACCTGTGGACGCGGTCAGCGCATCGGCATCTTCGGAGGCAGCGGCGTCGGCAAGAGCACGTTGCTTGGTATGATGGCGCGCGGAACAAGTGCGGATATTACGGTTCTGGCGCTTGTAGGCGAACGCGGACGTGAGGTTGGAGAGTTCCTCGAAGTTATAGGCGATGAGGGTCGAAAACGATGCGTCGTGGTTGCTTCTACCTCCGATCAATCCCCTCTTCTGCGATTACGTTGTGCGTTGTCGGCAACAGCTATTGCAGAGTATTTCGCCAGCACTGGGAAGAACGTGCTGCTGGTCGTCGACTCTCTGACCAGATTTGCAATGGCGCAACGCGAAATCGGCCTGTCGGCAGGAGAGCCACCAACAGCGAAGGGTTATACGCCCTCAGTACTCAACATGCTGGCTCGACTGGTGGAGCGGGCTGGTTGCTTCAAGGAAGGCAGTATTACCGCGTTTTATACGGTTTTGATGGAAGGCGACGATCAGCAGGACCCAGTGGCCGATACCGTGCGATCGTTGCTTGACGGACACGTGATCCTCGACAGAAACCTGGCGATGAGAAACCACTATCCTCCTATCTCAGTGCTTGAGAGCCTGAGCCGCTTGATGCCCAATGTTACTACCGAACAGCACATGCAGAAGGCCAAAGCTCTTCGTCTCATGATGGCCTCCTACGATCGGTCTGAAGACTTGATTCGTATCGGAGCTTATCAGAAAGGCGCGGATCCTACCCTTGACCGTGCAGTCGAGGTATTGCCGGCACTTAACGCATTCCTGCACCAGAGACCCGAAGAGATTGTCCCTTTCGCGATCGCTGTTAAGTCTCTCCTGGAGCTCAAGAGCTGATATGGCCTTTCATTTTTCACTTGCAACGCTGCTTCGAGTGCGCGGGGTTCTTGAAGAACGCGAAGAACGCATGCTGCAAAAAATCCAGTTCGAAATCTCGCAGACCATCGAAACCCTCGGGCGCACAGACGCCGAAATTGCCGAATCGAATGATTCCCGCATGGCAGATGTTTTGAAACCCTTGATTGGGCGCCACCTTCATGCCTCCTACGGAGCGGTAACCAATCTCAAGCAAAACAGGACGGACATCGTGGGGCAGATCGCGAAGCTCGAAGAGCTGCGAGACAGGCAACTCATCGTGTACGAGGGTGCGCGGAGGAATCGCGAAATGCTCACCGATATCCGTGAAGATAAACTCAGTGAGTACGCGTCCGATATGGCTCGACTCGAGCAGAAGGCCCTGGACGACACCTACATTGCCAAGCGGCGCCGCGCATAACCCCAGCAATTTAGATGGCTCCGTTTTATTCGATCATAGATAGGGCTGAATTCGCCTCTATGTAGCGCCCTTGCGGCCGATCTTGTGCAGTGACACTCCCTGGCTATTCTGCCGCTCATCTCGAACTGAACCCCTATAAGAGTTGTAACCCGGCAGCCTTTGCCTATGCGTGTACCGGCAAATGTTGCCTGCTTGCCTGCACGGTCTACGTGCTGCCTTACGCAGCCCGCGCTCAGGCTATTGATTCGAATGGAGAAAGCGACATTCATCGGTTGGCGCTGAATGGGTTTTGTTTGGCCAGTCAATTGCCACTTCGTATGCGTGATCGTTAGAACCAACATCGAGATGCCAACCCTGATGCCAGGGTTTTTGCGCGCCGCCGCACCGGAACAAATCCCCGATCTCTCACTGGCATTCATCGAATCACTGCATGCGGCTTCAAAAGTATCTCAGGAAATCGACAGTACGCCCCACTGCGTTTCGAAGGCCGCACAGCGCCAGCGGTCGACTTCAGAAAATGCGAAAGCGTCAAATGAAGTTCCCGTTTACCGTGCTGTTTCGTCGCCAGTTCTTTCTAAACAGACGGTGCTGTCACAGCTGGTTTTACAACCGCAGCAGACGCCATCGACGAATTCGGTCGTGAACCCGACGCAGTTGCCTCACACGGTCGGCTTTGTGTCATCCGATACGTCGATCGGATCAATCATCGCCCAGGCGGGCGTCGACTCATCCGACAGCGTTCAGTTAAGTCGCACGCCTGGGAGCAACGATCTGCTGCAGACTGCACCGATGTTGTCGGGCTCGATAGTCGAGAGATTGACTCCTTCAATCATGCCTTCGCCAAGGACCTGGAAGTCCATCTCAAATGTTGGTGTGACGCTGGCTTCGAACAAATCTCACAATTCCATTCAGAGTGCTGTACCGAATGCAGGCCCCAATGGAGTGCAGAATCCGCTCCCGAGAGTCACTCTGAGCGGAATCTCGAGCACAGTCCCGAACACCTCTTCGTCAGAAGCGGGTCCAAGCACAGTTCAGAGTGAAGCCCCGAGTGCAGCAACTGATGGAGTGCGAAAGCCGCTTCCAGGAACCGTTCTAAACGCAGCGCAGAGTGCAAACCCGAACACCTCTTCTACTAATCCAAGCGCAGCCACGAATGTTGTTGCCAACGCTGGATCAAATACAGTTCCGAGTACAGTCCACAAAGCAGACGCGAATTCAGTTCAGAAATCAATCCCAAATGTAGTTCTGAATGCAGTTTCGAACGTCCCCTTGAGCGCAGACCCAGTCTCAGTCCTGCGTACCGCCCTGAAAGCATCCGCAATGGGAGTTGCTGCATCGAGCTTGAGCACCGTCTCAACCGCCCAGGCTATGCCTTCGACGGCCGCGACCGATACGAGTGTGTTCCCAACAGGCCTCAGCGTTCCTGGCGCCACAACCGATCAGCTTGTCGCATTGACCCAGCAGGAAGGCAGATTGCCTCAAGCTGGTCAGGCGGGCGTATCAAGCCTGGTTTCAGCGTCGTTAGCGAGGCCGTCGGCCATTGCAGCCGCCGATGGCATGGACCGATCCAAGGGCGCAACCAACGACGCCACGCGACTGAAGCAACCTGCGCAACCCTCTGGAGACAAGACAGGCTACCAAGGAGCGACACCATCTGGCGATCAGACCCGGGGAGGCGCATCCTCGCAGGGGCAAAGCGCGACGCCAACCCAGATGATAGTCGAAAACCATTCGGTCAATGCCAGTACGCTTGCGCAGGATACGTCCAATGCCGCACATATTCAGGCTGCCCCAATTCAGGCGGTCCTCATTGGTCACACTGAGAAGGCGGCGGACAACGCTCCTTCCGCTACGACCCCTGCACCGCTGGCTTTGCCTGTCATCAATGCGGCGAGGCTGATCCAGAGTATGGGTCAGTCCGAGATACGTGTCGGTATGCGGTCGACTGAGTTCGGGAATATTTCGATCAGCACTTCAACGACCCGTGACGTGATCTCAGCGCAGATTTCGCTCGATCACGGTGAACTAGCCAAGGCACTCGCAACCCACCTGCCGGAGATGCAGGCAAGGTTGGGAGGCAATCAGCCCATAGATATTCGGATCGATATGAATATGCAGGGACCGGGGCAAGGGGCAGAAACGTCAAGCAGCATGTCAAACGGCTCGGCTGCTCAATCGCGCGGCGGCAGGCAACAAGCGGGCGATGCGAACCCAAGCTATTCAGGCAACGAAGTTGCCGAGCACCAGTTTTTACCCGTCATGGCGCCGATGACAAAAGGCAACGGCGGTTTAAATACCCGTCTCGACATCAGAGTTTAGGTAAAGATTCAGACCGTTAACGGAATCCGGAAGGAAAAATCATGCACAAAGTCGCAGCGAACTACACCATGCCAACGATATTGAACACGCTCAGGCCGGTTGCCAGTGTTGGACTCATGAAGCCGGCGACTGCCAAGTCTAACAATGCCAACGCAACAGGGACGGCTAGTTCGACCTCCGGCAGCAGTTCGGCGGGAGGATTGGACACCACGTTCCTGAACCTTTTGGCTCAGGAATTGCAGAACCAGGATCCCACGGCTCCGGTGGATGCGACGGCGATGGTAGGCCAGATGATCTCACTGAACCAACTCGACCAGCTCATCAGCATCAATCAGATCCTCACCCCGCCATCAACGCCAGCTGCGGGTGTGGCGCAAGCAGCAGGGACAACGGAGAGCGGTGACGCGCTTTCGTCCGCGAATGGCGGCGTCGCCAGCGCGCTATCGCCTTCAACGGCTGGTGCGGCGACCAGTCAGTTGCCGTTCGATCCCAACACAATGATGCCTCTAAGTTCCGGCAATGCCGGCGCGGTGGCGTCCTCTCTCAACTCTTCGATTAACGCCGCAACTATGGGCATTTCCAGCACCAACAACAATACCTCGGGAGGTAAGTAATGGGTTCCTTTTCAGTACCACTGTCCGGACTTACGGCGTCTCAAGACCAGCTTCAATCAGTCTCAAACAATCTGGCCAACATCGATACCGATGGCTATAAGGACCAGAACTTGACATTCAGCGACGTATTCTTGCAGACTGGCGCCACGAACGGCGCCGGCAACCCTTTGCAAACGGGATACGGCGTTGGAGTTTCATCCACCGTCTCCAATTTCACCGAGGGAAGCCTGAACGCGACAGGTGTCGCGTCGAATATGGCATTGTCTGGAAACGGGTTCTTCATCACTCAGGGTTCGAGCGGCCCACAGGATTACACTCGCTCAGGTGACTTTACTACCAACAACCAGGGACAGATCACCTCACCGGATGGGGAACTGCTGTTGGGATATCCCGCGGTCAACGGCGTGGTCAACACCGCGACAGCGTTGCAGCCGTTGCAGGTAGGTAGTGCGACCAGCCCAGCTGTGGCCAGCACGACGATGCAGATTTCAGCTAATCTCGATGCCGGCGCTGTGGTTGGTGACACGGCAAGCAGTACGCTCCCAGTGTACGACTCGTTGGGGACCGCGCATACCCTGTCTGTTACCTATACCATGACGGCGCCAGGCACCTGGAGCTATGCGGTAACCATGCCATCGACCGATGTAACTCCCGCGGGCGCGGGCGCCACCACAACGGTCGGTTCAGGCACTCTGAATTTTGACAGCTCCGGCATGTTGACCTCGACTGAGGCCACAGGCGCTACCGCCGCAACGCTTCCATCGGCCGGCATTGCGCTCTCGATTCCACCGACCGGCACAACTCTTGCCGATGGCGCGGCACCGATGGCAGTTAATTGGACGCTTGAGACGGCAGGCAGTTCGACCATTACTCAGACAGCCACTGCCACCACGAAAGGAACCAGTGCAACCAGTACGAACGGCTTCGCGAGCGGTATTCTCACAGGCTACTCGGTAGGACCGGATGGCACGATCGATGGAACCTTCTCCAGTGGGGCAACAGCCGCTTTGGGACAGGTGGCCGTCGCTTCCTTTGCAAATGTCCAAGGGCTCGCCAACACTGGCAACAATAACTACCAGCCGACCGCTGCTTCTGGTTCGGCAGTGATTGGAGTGGCTGGAACTGGTGGACGTGGTACAGTTGCGGGCGGCTACGTTGAAGAATCGAACGTGAATATCGCTACCGAGTTTGCGAAGCTGATCGTGGCGCAGCAGGCTTACTCAGCCAATGCGAAATCGATCACCACGTTTAATCAGGTGTCACAGGCAACCATAGCCATGTTGCAGTAATCATTGGCAATTTTGATTTCTGAGCATTGCATGAGGGGCCGGCCGTTCAGCTCTTTTGCTGGGCGGCCAGGTCCGCTTTCTGGGAACTCTTCTCATATCTGCCTCACGCAGTTATTGCAATCCCAGGTCACTGCCTGCCCTCAATAAATTGACGGCGTGTCCCCTGACGTCGCATTCCCCTTATTGCACGGTCACTTAGCCATCTCTTCTCATCTGCCGTCGGCACATAAGCCCTGCTCACTTACAGAAACGGTCTCTCGATTGCTTTAACCCTATCGTAACGCCGCTGCGCGTGGCCTCCAACCAGCGATCCATTTGCAGGACCCACGATGAGCGAGACTTTCGCTCGGCGGCCACGCGACGGATTCAGGATGGTCAGGGAAGAGAGATTGATGAACACGGCGATGAACTCAGCGATACCGATCGTTGAAGCGAAATCGGTGAAGGGTCCGCAGCTTGTGGAGAAATCCCAGGAACTGGACTCGAGCGAGTCGATCCCCTGGCTCCCATGCACTCTCGCGCTTGACATTCCGGTGGTGAAGTTTACGGTTGGCGACCTGCTAAGCCTCGCTAGTGGCTCCATCGTAGAGACCGCGTATCACCAAAGCAGCGACCTGCCCCTGCGGGTGAATGGACAATTGGTCGGGTGGACAGAATTCGAGGTCGTTGGCGAGCGCCTTGCCGTGCGGCTTACGGACCTGTCATGAGGACTAAAGCTCCGAGCGAATCACCTCTCGGTCTCGCAATAATCGCGGCCGCATTCCTCGCGCACGGCGAGAAAGTACCACCCGTTCCCTGTGGGGTCCCGGAATCGCCTCGCCGTGATGTGACTCCTCCAACCAAATTGGCTCCAGGAGAAGACCAGCCTGTCGAGCCTGCAGTTGCCAAACTGGTGAAAACTTGGGCGGCCAAGACTAAGAACCTTCCCTTGAAACCTGCACTGACGTTTCCAGCCCTTGCCGACGAAGCACCATTGAGAACTCTTCAAAACAATTCAGGGTTGTTAACCCGCCTCTTGACTTGGATTCGTTTGCGTGGGCCAGGCCGATCCAGCACCCGGCGTCTGCAGGTGGCCGCAATGGTTTCGCTTGGCGAGAAGCGCTTTGTAGCCGTGATCAAAATAGACGGACATGAATTCCTCATTGGAGGAGGAGCCACAAACGTCGCAATGTTGGCGCCGTTGAAAGAAAAGGAATCGTTCGGAGATTTGCTGCAGGACACGATAACCATCTCTGAGAAGCAGATTTCCGGAGCGGCGGTTGACCAGATGAGGAAACAAGCGTGAAGAATCCCGCGATCGCTCCCGCAATGCTCTGCTTGTTGCTGACTATGGCGGCAACATCGGCACAGGCCTTGTCCTGGCCGGAGAGTGCTGGTGCCGGAGAAGGGTCTATGCCGCAGGCCACGCAGGCAACACCCACGCCCGTAGTCGACCCGCCCATTCAGCCGGCCACTCCACCTCTACCTGTTACACCGATCCAGTCGGCCATCCAACCAAACGTCGCCGCACCAATTCTACCGGCCATGGCGCCTTTGGGTGCCGCACCCATTCAGCCTGCCACTCCACCTCTACCCGCCACACCGACCCAGCCGGTCGTCCAACCAAACGCCGCGGCACTCATCCAACCGGCCGCCGCCCCTTTAGTTGCCGCACCCGTCCAGCCGGTAATCTCGCCGATGGTCGGCGTACCCATTCAACTGGGAACCGTGCCGTCGGATCCGAACGAATTGCGCATTACAGGTTTAGGAGGGGGCTCGGCGCAATGGACCATCGTCATCCTGCTCACATTCCTGACCCTCATCCCTTCCGTCCTCATTTGCATGACGCCGTTCGCTCGACTTTTGATTGTCTTTCACTTCCTTAGACAGGCGCTCGGCCTTCAGACTACGCCGTCCAATCAGACCCTCATCGGCTTATCTGTGATCATGACCTTCTTCCTGATGCAACCGATTGGCGTAACCATTTACCAAGATTCGGTTGTGCCGCTGCAAGCAGGCAAGATAACCGCCTTTGAAGCTGTGACACGCGCAGGGATACCGATGCGGCAATTCATGTCGCATTACGTTCGTGAAAAAGATGTTGCACTTTTTCTCGAGATGGCCAAGGAGCCTCGTCCTGCAAACATCAACGATGTTTCATTCCGCGTCCTGCTGCCGGCATACATTCTGTCTGAACTGAAAGCGGGATTCCAGATCGGCGCCGTCCTCTTTCTGCCCTTCTTGGTGGTCGACATGGTCGTCGCCTCAATCACCACGTCTGTCGGCATGATGCAGTTGCCGCCAGTGGTCATTTCAACTCCGCTAAAGCTTCTGCTGTTTCTCATGGTAGACGGCTGGCACCTTCTTATCGGCGCTTTGATGAGGAGTTTCAACTAATGGGCGTCGATGAAGTGGTACTGATGGGCCGACTGATGCTGCAGGAGGTTGTAATCCTGGTTGCTCCAATCTTAATAGCCGCCATCGCAGTCAGCCTGGTTGTCAACATCCTCCAGGTATTGACATCCCTGCAGGACCAGACCTTGTCGCACGTGCCCCGCCTGTTGGTAACGGGCGGAGTCATTTTCTTTATGATGCCCTGGATGTGGCGGCACCTTGCCAACTACACGGTCAATCTCTTAACCGACTTTCACAAGGTGCTGCAGTAATGAGCATATCCCTCGTCCAGATTCTCGGTGCGTTGCTCACGATCGGAGTCCGTCTTACCGGCATCATGCTCTTCGCGCCATTCTTCGGCAGCGTCGCGATTCCAGCCCGCGTAAAGGCCGTGTTGGTATTGGCACTCACCGCGCTTTTGTATCCGATGATTTCTTCCAAGATACCGCACATGAGCATCAGCCAATGGCCAATGATGGCATTTAGTGAGTTGCTCATCGGGATCGCTTTTGGAGTTGTTACAAACATCGTGTTCGACGGTGTACAAATGGCCGGGCAGATATTGAGCGTGCAGATGGGCTACTCGTTGGTCAATATCCTCGATCCGCAAACCCAGGTGGAGTCGACGGTCGTCGCCACGTTTCACCAGACCATCGCTATGTTGATTTTTCTGCGTCTCAACGTCCACCTTTGGATATTGCGCGCCCTGGCACGCAGCTTCGACTATCTGCCTCCCGCCTCGGGCCACATTGGCGCAGCGTTCACGTCGGGCTTGTTGCAAGCAGGTGCAGGAGTATTTGCCATAGGCGTCCAGATTGCCGCACCGGTGCTCTCAGCGACACTGCTGGCCGACGTCGCGCTCGGTCTTTTAGGCAAGGCATCTCCACAGTTGCCGCTTATGCTGCTGGGTCCAGCCGTAAAGAGCATTCTCGGACTTTTGATTCTGATTTCCGCTCTCAAGTACTGGCCAAATCTATTTGAACATCTGTTTCTCAACTCGATGGATCAGGCCGACCGCCTTCTTCATTTGGCTCAATAGTAATTCGGATGACAGGAAAACATGGCTGACGGTAGCAAAACAGAACAGGCGACACCGAAGCGGCAGAATAAGGCGCGGGAACAGGGCCAGGTGGCTCGTTCGCGTGAACTGCCGGGAGTCTTTGCTCTTGCTGCCGCAGCCGGCGTGATGATGCTGATGGCGCCCACAGCAATCACTCACTGGACGACGCTGTACCGCAACACGCTCTATGTCGCGTCCACAGGGAATATCGAAAGCAATGGACCAGTGCTCTTCTGGAGTGCTGTCGAAGTGATGCGCTGGATTGTTCCAATCCTGCTGGCGGCAATGATGCTTTCTGTACTCTCCGGGTTAGCGCAGGGCGGAGTCAATTTTGCTCCCGAAGCTCTGGCTTTGAAGTTTGATCGATTCAATCCTGCGAGCAAACTGGGGCAGATTTTCTCGCCTGTAGGTCTAAGCAATCTGTTGAAGTCGCTGTTGCCGTTTGCAGCCATCGTTTGGATCACCGTGAATTTGGTGCGGGCACATTGGGAGACGATGGTGCACGCGTCCAATCTTGGATTGAAACCCTTCTCAAGCTTCGTGGGTTCGATGGTGCTGGAGTTGACTTGGAAGTCGGGGCTCGTCCTGCTGGTCTGGTCGGTGGTCGATTATGTGCTGACATTGAGAAAGATGCAAAGCGACATGAAGATGACCAAGCAGGAGGTTCGCCAGGAATACAAGGAAACAGACGGCAATCCTGTCATCAAATCCCGCATCCGTCAGTTGCAAAGGGCGATGCGCAAAAAGCAGTCATTGAAGGCTGCCGCAACTGCCACCGTCATTGTCACAAATCCAACTCACTATGCAATAGCCCTCCGCTATTTAACGGATATGCCCGCGCCGATAGTGGTCGCAAAAGGGCGCAACCTGCTGGCAGAGAAGATTAAACAGCTGGCACGCGACAACGGAATCATGCTGGTTGAGAATAAGCCACTGGCGCAAGCGCTCTACAAAAGCGTGGAAGTCGGCGACTCAATTCCAGCTAAGTTGTATCAGGCAGTAGCAGAGATTCTTGCCTTGGTTTTCCGCGCACAGGCCGAGGTGCGGCGCGGTGAAGCTGAACGGCGCTCAAGGAACGCCTCTGGTGAGAAGACAGGCAACTTATCCTCCTCATCAACTCCAAAACTTGGAGTGACGCCATGATGGATCGAATGATGGCAGTCCTCCGGAAGTCCGGTGAATGGATCGCGCCCATCGCTGCTGTCGCAATGGTCTTTGTGATGCTTGTGCCGTTACCAAGCATCGTCCTTGATTTGTTGTTGACCATCAGCATCACCGCATCGATCCTGGTGCTGCTCACTGCGATCCAGATCCTGCGTCCGGTGCAATTCTCAGTCTTCCCGAGTCTTTTGCTGTTGCTTACATTGCTCCGGCTCTCGCTGAACCTGGCCAGCACTCGCCGCATCCTTTTGCACGGCAATGAAGGTACGGCAGCTGCAGGCAAGGTCATCGAAGCTTTCGGCCAATTTGTAGTCGGCGGCAATTACATCGTAGGCTTTGTCCTCTTCCTGGCCCTAATCGCGATTCAGTTTCTTGTGATCAGTCATGGCGCCGTGCGCACTGCAGAGGTCACAGCTCGATTCACCCTTGATGCAATGCCGGGTAAACAGATGGCGATCGATGCGGATTTGAATGCCGGAATCATTAATGAGCAGCAAGCCCGCGCACGACGTGAGAGGGTGGCGCGCGAAGCGGAGTTCTGCGGAGCGATGGATGGCGCGGCACGCTTCAGTCAACGTGATTCGCTGGCCACCATTCTGATCATGGCCATTAATATCATCGCCGGATTCTTGATTGGAGTCTTTCAACAAGGTGTTCCCTTCCAGGATGCGCTGAAGACGTACACCATTCTCACGGTGGGAGATGGCTTAGTAACGATTCTGCCTTCCCTGCTGGTCTCCGTAGCCGGCGGCATCGTCGTCACACGGGCAGCGTCGAAGGAATCCCTGGGTGTGAATGTCGGCCGGCAACTGTTCAATAGTCCGCGCTTGCTATGGATCGCCGGCGGAGCATTGACGGCTCTGGGACTGATTCCGGGTTTGCCGAAGCTGGCGTTCTTCAGCCTGGCGGCTGGCTTAATGTTCGGGGCGTGGAAGATGAAACCCCGCATCATAAAAGACGAAGTTGACGAGCTGGACCTGGTCTCCAAAGCTGCGTTGCCCGGGGGATCGGCTGTACCGGCAGTGGATCCAATGGACGCAGTCCTCAAGCTCGATGAACTCATGCTCGAAGTGGGCATGGGTCTGGTGCAACTCGTTGATGCGCAGAAGGGGGGACAACTGCTCTCTCGCGTAAAGTCCATGCGAAAGAATCTTGCCCAGCAGCTTGGCTTCCTGGTTCCGTCAATCCATATCACTGACAATTTATCGCTGCGCGAAAGAGAGTATGTGATCTACCTGCGCGGGGTCGAGATCGCTCGGTGGGAGCTTCGCCGTGACTGTCTGCTTGCAATCAGCTCCAGTGCGGATTCACCTGACTTACCAGGTCAGGATACTCGCGAACCGGCCTTCGACGTACCGGCAAAGTGGATCACCCCTCAGACGCAAGGGCAGGCGATTGCAGCCGGATATGCGGTTGTCGACCCGACATCGGTTCTTGCTGCTCATCTGGCGGAGGTCATCAAACAGCACGCTAATGAACTCTTGTCGAGGCACGAAACCAAGAGACTCATCGACCGGTTGAGCGAATCTCATCCCAAGTTGACCGACGAACTGATTCCAAAGCTGATGAGTCTCGGTGAAGTGCAGAAGGTTCTTCAACAACTTCTGCGTGAGCAGGTTTCCATCCGCGACCTCGGATCGATTCTCGAAACGCTCGTCGACACTGCTTCGTTTAACAAGAATCCGATTGCGCTGGTCGAAGCAGCTCGGCACACTCTTGGGCGGGCGCTGATACGGCCCCTCTTGAATGAACAGGGCGAACTAAAGGTCGTCACTCTCGACACGTCGATCGAAGATGAATGCACGCGCGGGTCAAATTTGCAAGTGAACCAGACACTCACGACTCCGCAACAAGTCAACTTGGCGCGCCGCGTGCTCGATGGGCTGCGTACGAGTTTCGGAAAAGACATCGGCGCGGCGCCGCCGGTTCTGTTGTGTTCTTCTCCTGGCCGTTACTATCTTCGCCGCCTTCTGGAGCCCTTTATACCGAAAATCGTTGTCATCTCTCCCGGAGAGATTCCATCCATGACACCGGTGCAGTCAGTAGGGGTTCTCCATTGAAGCCGCCGAGGAGAGCTTCAAACATAGACCGGCGAGGTCCGGGAACAAGGTTTAACGGCTCGAATGCAGCAGCAATAACTAGCAAGTGTCTTACCAAGGGAGCAATCGAATGACAACAGCAGAATTAGCCTACCGCGCGAGTAGTGATAACACCGATGAACGCAACGAACTCGCGATGCGTGAGTTGCAGCAGGTTTATTATGTGGCAGCGAGAATCCGTGAAAGGCTCCCGAAGCATGTAGACATGGAGGATCTCGTCCAGGCAGGTGTCATCGGCCTGCTCGAAGCTTGCCATAATTACGATAGCTCGAAGGATGCGCAATTCTCTACATTTGCAAAGTTTCGCATCCGTGGTGCAATTCTCGACAGTCTTCGCAAGCTGGACTGGGGATCCCGCACGCTGCGCAAAAAAGGGCGGGAGATCGATTCGTCGGTGGCCAGGCTTGAGTCATTGCTCGGAAGGCACCCGCTCGAAGAAGAGATTGCGGCTGACCTGCAGATTTGTCTTGACGAATTGCACAGCACAATAACTCAACTTGACGGACTGTACCTCGTTGGACAGCAAGCGAATTCATCGCAGGATTATGCCGAGTCCTATGATCTTATCGAATCGGCGGAAAGCTCAGGCGGGGACAACCCGTTCGATCTTTGTCTTGAAGGTGAACGCAAGGAGCAACTTGCAGAGGCCGTATCCCGGATGACAGAGAGAGAGCAGTTGATTCTTTCGCTCTATTACCGGGACGAGCTAACGATGAAGGAGATTTCAAAAGTAGTTGGCATCGCGGTGTCACGCGTCTCGCAAATTCATTCCGCCACGATGGTCAAGCTTCGCGCCGTGCTGGGCCATCTGCGCGAAAAGTCAGCAGCCCTGCCATGCCAACTGCCTGCCGTGTCGCGACATGCTTATGGCCAGCAGCTTGGGAGTGAGGCATGACCGCTTCGTCCAGCACCCATGAAACGATTACGGCAGAGAGCGGTCTGCAGAAGCCGAGGGCGCGCACGATTCATTCTTGCAACTTTCGCTACGCGGGCCGGCTTTCGAATGAAAACGCGCGCGCGTTAACCGCACTGCATGAGAAGTTTGCCCTTAACGTAACCAACTCGCTGGAACTCTATCTGGGATCCTCTCTCCGGTTGAAGCTTCTGTCGCTGGAGCAACAGGCCAGCATCGACTATATTGGCGGCGTCGCTTCGAACAACTTCCTGCTGCCGTGCTCTCTGAACGTTATGGAAAGCAATGCACTGATCGAGATGGATATTGCGCTTGTCTTTCCCATTATTGACCTTCTCCTCGGCGGGGCTGGTATAGCGTCGGAGCAGACACGAGAGCTGACTGAGATCGATGAAGAGATCATGCAGAGTGTTACCGCACTGATTGTCAAGCAGGTAGAACGCTCGTGGCGCACTCTCAACTTATCACTGACACCAGGCCGCTGCATCAAGCCCGGCATGATTCAACAGGTATTCCTGGCGAACGAAAAACTGGTGCTGTTAGTGTTCGAGATGACCGTCGGGGGCACAACCGGGCTCTTCAGCCTTGCATTGCCTACGTCATTTGTCGGCTTTCTGTTAAGGCACCTGAAGGCAGCACAGTCGAAAAAGGTATCGACCCTTCGCCTCATGCGAAACCCGAGCCTTCGCGAACGGATTCTTGACTGCGAGTTCAAAGTGGCTGCAGATATAACGCAGATGCGAGTTCTGGTTAAGGACTTGATCGATCTGAAGCCGGGAATGATCATAAAGATGAAAACGCCGGTAAAAACACCGGGGCGACTTACCGTAGAAGGTGTCGAACTTTTTGAGGCGCTGCCGGTTCGCAACGGTTTGCGGAAGGCGGCGCAGCTCTCATCCCGTTCACAGGAACCGGCAGGGAGAAAGGAATAGCATGACGGCGAATCTGATACTCGAAACAAACCAGCAGTCTTTCTCGAACAACTTCTGCAACTCTTTGGTAGGGGCTCTGGCTCAGGCCACTGGATTGCGCTGGCTGGTCGAGGCCGCGCCTGACACTAAATCAGCATCGGATGGATCTCAGCCGGTCTTCATTCAGCTCACGCTCGATGGCAGCCTGCGAGGCGAATTTGTGCTCCAGTTTCATGGTGCCGAAGCTGCGATGTTGGCATCGAAAGTGCTTCGACAGCCTGCCGATGAGTTTGGAATCGAGCAGACGGAAGCGCTGCTGAAGCTGGTCCGATCGGGAATGGACGAGTTTTGCGCTACACTTGCGCGGCAGTATGGCACATTCACGTTCGAGGCCTCCTCCGTCTCCGAATTACCGTCTGACCGCCAGAACGTCGCACAAATCGCCGCAGCCGACGATGAGAGCAATCACCTATCTATTCTGATGTATCTGAACCCGGCACTTGTTGAAGCATTAACTCTTCACTCTCAGTCTGGGAGTAGAGTCGTGGAGCCGGGGAGTGCAGTGAAGTTCGTTCCGGCGGAAGCGCCATCAGAACAGAAGAACCTCAATCTGGTTATGGATGTTGAGTTAAACGTAACACTGCGCTTCGGGCAGCGGCAGCTCACTCTACGCGAAGTGCTGGAACTGACAAGCGGATCAGTCGTTGAGCTTGATCGTCAGGTAGACGAGCCAGTCGAGCTTCTTCTCGATGGCAAGGTAATCGCCAGGGGCGAGGCGGTAGTGATCGACGGCAATTATGGGCTCCGCGTGACTGAGGTGTCTCAACGACTCTCGACTTCAATACTCTGTTGAGCAATACACGGTTACTCTTTACAAACGTGAAGGTTGCCGTGAACTTCTGGTCTTGCTGCATCTTGCGCTTCGCAATGCCAGAGTCGGGGATTCCAAGACCATTGGCATTGCAGCACTGCCCTGTGCGACCGCTGTGGCGGGGAACAGCTTTCGGTTCCGCTGAAATCAGGACCTGAGCATGCAATCCATGTCTCGCGCTCGCCACTCGGACGGTCTAGATTAGCCAATCAGAACGCAAGTTCCCATCTGAAGGTCGATCCTGAAGAAGATCACCTCTCCTTTGAAGCAAGGTGATCACTGCCGATTTGCTCAGACAACTTATGAGACAAATGATCCCTTCTGGAGTTCCGCGAGTCCTTTACTCTGAATCCAATAGTTGCAGCTTTGTTTGCACAGATCGTCCCCGACTGCCGATAAGGACGTAACAGGTGTGACAGAGTGCTCAATCAAGCGTTTGACCCGGCAATCGAATACGGCTGGCTTCCATCGTCCACATGGAAGCGTCATCACTTCCTGGAGGAAAAACGTTTTGCGTCAAGGAAGGCTGACTTCCTGGATGATGTGCCCGCCATGTCAACGACGGTTCTTGGTTTAGAAATGCTCCTTCACGAGCCTTGCATCGACTTACAGATGGCATCCGAATTGATTCTGAGCGATGTCGGAGCAACCATTCAGATTCTGGGATTGGTTGGCAGAGAAGAGAACTTCACCTCGGAGCGACCTGGCCGGATGGGTGAATGCATAGCAAGTCTGGACATAAACGTCTGGTTTGGCGCGATTTCTGCTCGAACCTTTCCCTGCGATCGTCAACACTCGGCTACGACCGCCGTCTGGAAACACTCCCGATTGGTGGCGCAATACGCACAGCTTGTTGCCGAGTCGCTCGACGGCATTTCTCCGGAGGATGCATATCTGGTTGGACTGCTTCATGAGATTGGAACCATTGCGACGGTTCTGGGATGGCCAAACGGCAATCCGGGCACGAGAGATCAGGCCACTTTGTTAGCAATGGAGGGCGCGCTGCCGCTCTTCGTGCTTGCTGCCATGCGCAGCGTCAATGATCCTTGCACTTCGTCCGCCTGGAAATCCATTCTCACGGCGGCGCATGAACTTGCCGATGCGCGGCCGGATTTTGATGTACCCGCTCTCCAGGCGATCGACTCGATAGGCATCAGCTCTCGCTGGGGAAGTCTCCTGCCTATCGAATCAACTTGTTTTTCAAGCACTCCAGGAGACCAGCAATTGGTGACCCACGCAGTGCGGCAGTTCCCTGCCGACGCAGAACTGGCGCCTTCCCAAGAAATTCGGCCGCCCGTGCTCACCCCTTTCGTTTCCGCCGGCAAAAAAGAACAATACGCGGGCTCCGTCGGGCAACTAATCGAAGCGAGAGCCTTTCTGATGTCTTGATTTTCAAACGGGGGAAATCCTGCGTGACGGCGGATGGAGCACTTCATCTCATCTGTTTCTCATTGACTCCTCATCTCCTGGTGAACTTAACCCAAGACATATCCGCAAATTGCTCTGAAATGAAGTACATCCTGATATAAATCACGAATGACTTTAAGTGGCCTCTAACGTGCATATTACTTGCATGAGGACACTCGATGAACAGTGGATACTACGCAGCCTGCACCGGGCTGATGTCCCGCACCCAAGCGCTCGAAACGATAGCCAATAATCTTGCTAACGTGAGCACTGCAGGCTTCCGCGCGAGCCACAATGTGTTTAGCTCTGTTCTGGCCACAACGGGTGACTCTCCTCTCTCCGACCTTAACAAGGACGAGAATGACTTTGGGGTTCTAAGCGGCACGCAACTTGATAACTCACAAGGTGCACTGGTGCCCACGGGCAATGATCTTGACCTCGCAATGGAAGGGCCTGGCTACTTCGCGGTGCAAACCGCCGCGGGGCCTGTCTATACGCGGGGAGGAAACTTCCGCGTGTCGCCACAAGGTCAATTGATCACCGCTGCGGGCGATCCTGTAATCGGCGAGAATGGGCCGATCATGATTCTTGGACAGCCCATTTCGATCAGTGCAGATGGAACGATTTCAGCGAATGGCGCCATCTCAGGCCGGCTGAAACTGGTCGAGTTCGCACCCGCTGTTGAGTTGCAGAGCGCAGGCGGCACGTACTACACCGCACCCACCGGAACCGCGACCGCGGGCAAGACTTCACAGGTGCGCCAGGGTATGCTCGAGAGCTCGAACGTCAATCCTGTCACTAGCGTTGTCGAGTTAATCAGCGCTCAGCGTGAGGTCGAAACCATGCGCCGGGTACTTACGATGTTCAGCACCGAACTTGACAAGACGGCAACCCAGGACCTGCCACGCGTCAGCTGATATAAGGCTGCGGGCTCACAGACCTGACTTTGAAAGGAATTCCATATGTTTCGTGCCCTCTATACGGCCGCCAGCGGAATGACGGCCCAGCAACTAAATCTGGATAACATTGCCAACAATCTCGCGAACTCGAGCACGACGGGCTTTCAGCAGCGCCAGGTGAATTTCACTGATCTTCTGTATCAGAATCAAATCATGCCCGGCTCCGCTGCAACGCAGCAAACGACAGTCACGGCGGGCTTACAGATAGGTCTCGGAACTCGGCCCGGGCAAACCGAGATCATTCAGACACAAGGCGACTTTTCCACCACGGGCAACCCTCTTGATTTGGCTATATCTGGCGCTGGATTCTTTCAAATCCTTATGCCCAATGGACAGATCGGCTATACCCGCGATGGCTCCTTCAGCCCCAATGCGACCGGGCAGGTGGTCACAGCCGATGGCAACCCGCTGCAACCTGCGGTGACGATTCCCGCTGACGCTCTGAGTGTAACTGTCGGCAGCGATGGCACGGTCAGCGTGACCCAGCCGGGCCAGACGGCGGCCACTCAAGTTGGTAGCATCCAGACCGCATTGTTCATCAATCCAGGCGGGCTGAACAGTGTGGGAAACAATGTTTACCTGCCAACGACCGCTTCCGGTGAACCCGTAGTCGGAACCCCTGGCGGCGCGGAAGGATTGGGAACCCTGCAGCAAGGAATGCTCGAGCAGTCGAACGTCAGCGTCGTCAGCCAATTCGTTGCCATGATCCTGGCCCAAAGATCCTATGAATCGAATTCGCGTGTCGTGAAGGCTGCTGACGAAATGTTGCAACAGTTGAACCAGCTTGCGCAGTAGCAATGCGGACAAGTAATTCGAGGCAACGGCAAAGAGGAAGTATGACGTCAAGATGGCTAGTGGGATTGTTGATGGCGGCCATAAGTATTCCAGGTTGGGGACAGTCGCAGGACTGGTTTGCGCTTTCAGCGAGACAAGTCGCGCGAGCACTCTCTGACAAGGGGATCCAACTCGGCAACAAGCAGGTATCGCTGCCGGCCATTGTGGTGGCGACCGAGCCGAATCCAGTGCTCGAAGTCCTGTCGGTCGAGCCACTCGACGATCAGCTTTCCGGAGAGCATTCTGGAACTCACTCCTGGGTCAAGCTCGGCTGCGGCGAGCCTGGTACTTGTCTACCGTTCTATGCAATCTTGAGCTGGACCGAAGAACCGATCGGGGACGCCTCAGATAAGTCAAGCACCTCTCCCGCTGTCAGGAAATCCGCGTTGAAACCGAGTGTTGTGATCACGATGCGGGCTGGTGCACGTGCGACGCTGGTGATGGACGATGATCGGTCGCATATACAGATCAACGTTATAAGTCTCGAAAATGGCATTATTGGTCACGAGATACGTGTGGTAAGTCCAGACCATAAACAGATATATCTCGCCGAAGTGGTCAGCGCGCACCTGCTGCGAAGGAGCTTCTGAGATGTGGTTCAAATCAATGTCTCTTAGACGACCCACAGTAATTGCCCTGCTCGGAGTCTGCTCAGTTTTCGCTTTTGGCCAGGACGCACCAAAGCCGCATAAGAATAACCCCGTACAATTGCGTGCGGACTACATTACTCGATTGCAGGAGCGAAACGTTCCCGAAGCCGATGAGCACACCGTTGGGAGTCTATGGACGGCGCAAGGTCCTTTGGTTGGCTTTGCGGTCGACTACAAGGCGTTTCGACTGAACGACACCATCACCATCCAGGTCGTCGTCCAGACAACGGCAACGCAATCTGGCACAGTCGACAGCGAGCGAACCTTCACAACTAGTTCTGCTATTACCGGCATCATGGGTAGAACCCCTGCGGCAATCAATCCCCTGGTGTCGGCAAATTCATCGTCGGCGCTCAAGGGACAGGGATCGACGGCGTCCAATACGTTATTTGCGACCAGCCTTACCGGTCAGGTGATTGCGGTGCTTCCAAACGGCAACCTGGTGGTCGAAGCTGGGCGGCAGATCTTCATGAACAACCAACACGAAAATGTAATCGTGCGTGGCGTGGTCAGACCTGGCGACATTGGCCCTAACAACATTGTTCCCTCGACTGCTCTAAGCAATCTCGAAATTGAAATGAAGGGCAAGGGAATCATTTCCGACGGTGTGCGACCGTTGAATCCAATCACCAGGGCGGTCTTATGGCTCTTAAACTTTTGAACGGCACAGCACGCAAGCGGGGATCGAGAAATTGTCTCGATTGGACCAAACGTCTCAGTCTGTTCGCATTCGTCTGGATTTTCTCTTCGCTTCCACTCTTCGCGTCCGACGCCGACCGCAAAGTGTTGATCCGCGACGTAACGCAGATTGAAGGCGTTCGAGAGAATCAACTGGTCGGATATGGTCTGGTAGTTGGTCTCAGCCGGACGGGCGACACGCAACAGACGTTCTTTACCGTGCAGACGCTGGCCAATACGCTACTCCGAATGGGAGTACAGATTTCACCGGGTGTGGTGGTCGTTAAGAATGTCGCCGCGGTATTTGTGACAGCTTCTCTGCCTGCATTCTCGCGCCCTGGAATGAAGGTCGATGTCACCGTTTCGTCGGTTGGCGACGCCAAGAGCATTGAAGGCGGAGTGCTATTGCTCACGGCTCTGCGCGCAACCAATGGAGATATCTATGCAGAGGCGCAAGGACCGTTGGTCATCGGGGGCTACTCCGAAGGTGCATCCGGCAACTTGAAGAGCGTCAATCATCCAACGGTTGGAAGGATTGCTGAAGGTGGGATCGTCGAGCGGGAAGCGGCCGTCGACCTCAGCCGTTTTCAGTTAGTCTCCCTGCTACTCCTTAACTCCGACTTCACTGCGGCACGCGACGTTGCGGATGCGATTAACCGGGAGTTCGGAAAGACCGTGGCAACTGCAATCGACAGCCGTCGCATCGATGTAAATGTCGCAGAAAGCGGCGCTCCCTCAGTGCCAATTCTCATCTCGCGAGTCCAGAACCTCTCGATCAGCTTCCACTCACCGGCTAAGGTCGTCGTGAACGAACGCACCGGGACGATTGTGATGGGCGGCGATGTGAAGCTCTCGCCGGTGTCCGTGATCCACGGTAGTTTGACCATCGACGTGCAGACTGCGCATGTGATTGTGCAGCCAGCTCCATTTTCGAATGGAAAGCCGGAGACAGTGACGGAGACAAAGCTGACTGTAAACGATGCGCCAGCTCAATCGATCCAACTAGAAGAAGGCGCGAACGTGGATGAACTGATCAAGGGATTGCATGCCATTGGTGCGACTTCTCATGACATCATCGCAATTTTGCAGGCGATCAAAGCGGCGGGCGGATTGCAGGCCGAACTTGAGGTCATCTAATGTCAGGTAATTCGGCGTTTGGCGCCATCTCCGGAATTGCGATCGGCCCCCTGAGCGCTCAAGTGGACCAGACTTTGCGTCAGGCAGGATCGGCATCCACAGTAAATACCAAGATCGAGAAATCTGCGAAAGATTTTGAGTCCATTCTTCTTGGGAGTTGGCTACAGCAGGCTGAGCAGAGCTTTGGCTCGCTGCCTGGCGGAGACGACGATGACGACGCGGACGCCGGCAAGGAACAGTTTCAGGGGATGGCAATGCAGTCGCTGGGCACTTCAATGACAGCGGCAGGAGGGATTGGCATCGCCAAGATGATTTCAAAGCAACTTCACAAGGCGGAGGACGCGCGGGTCGCACTGGAAGCGAAAACGCATCACGCTCACACTGAATAGCAAATCCTACTAGGCAATGCGCTTGTTTTCAACAGCTTATACATTCCATTGAAACGTTTACGTGGAAACGCCGATAGGAGTGCAGTTGAGACAGGAGAAGTTGCAATGAAGATTGAAGTGAACAGTCCGGCAGCAAGCCAGCTGTCACCTGACCGGGTTGCCAAGCAGGTTTCGAACTCCGGACTAGCCGGTACTCAGAGCGGGACAGATGACCGGACTACATTCCACTCCGACAGCACCTCGGTCCAGTCATTGACTACCCAGGCGTTGAATTTTCCTGAGATTCGTCAGGACAAGGTCGATGCCCTCAGCCAGTCCGTCAAAAGTGGTGAGTACCAGCTTGACGCCACGAAAATCGCCGGCTCCATTGTGGAAAGCGAGGGCAAATAGATGGGCATAGAAAAGGTCTCATTCGACCGGGGATAGAGTCCCGGCCAGAAGGATTTGTAAATGAACGACGAAGCACTTCAGAAGCGCGATAAACTCGCCGCCAAATATCTGCAGCGGTTGCAGGCATTGGCGTGCGAGATTTCTATTGCCATGGATGCTGTTGCCGCCAATGCATTGTCCAGATTTCAGGAAAGTGTCGCGACTCAGGAGATGCTTTGTGCCGATCTTGTAGGAATGTCGAGTGCCGTGAGCGAGGTATTCCGCTCATCCGAGCAGCGTTTGCTCCCGTGCCTGGACCCTGCGATGGAACTGAAGATCCGAGCGACAAGTCGAGCCATCCAGGAATTGAATTTACAGTATGCCTCTCTTCTAAAACACTCCGGCAAGTCAATTGCTCTGCTTATTTCGTTGTGCAGAAGCCACACAGGAAAATTCCAGGAGGCTCGCGGGGCCAGGTTGAAGCATCAGACCTGGTCTTGCGAGATGTAATCCATGGCATCTCTTAGTACTTCTCTATTGACAGCAGTACAGGCGCTCGACGCAGTCACGGGCGCTCTGCAGATAACGAACAACAATATCGCGAATGCCAGCACGCCAGGCTATTCCCGTCAAATGGCGGTCCTTCAAGAAGCGGCGCCCACCAACGACGGCAACATCAGCGTTGGAAATGGCGTTGTGCTGGAGGGATACCAGAGCGTACGGGACGAGTTGGTGCAGACGCAGATCCAGCAGGAGACCCAGGCTCAGAGTGGCGCAAACGCCCAACTATCCTCTTTACAGCAGATCCAGCCTACGTTCACAACCTCGACGCAAGACATCGGGACGGAGATGTCAGCCATGTTCTCGAGTCTTTCCAGTCTCTCGACAGACCCGACCAACTCCGCTGACGGCGCAGCAGTGCTCACAGCCGGCCAGAATCTGGCCACAGCCTTCAACACTGCTTCCAACGCATTGACCTCACAGCAGACGGGGCTTAATACCGAGGTCACTCAGGATGTAAATCAGATCAACCAGCTTACTCAGCAGATTGCAGCCTTGAATCCCAAGATTGCCGAGTTGAATGCGACCGGGCAGAACGGCGGAACCCTTCAGGACCAGCAGAACCAGCTGGTGCTGAGCCTTTCAGCGCTGACCAGCGTCGCCGTAACACAGACCGCCAATGGCGTGACGCTGACCACTGGAAATGGAACTCCTCTGGTCGTGGGCTCAAAGAACTTCACATTACAGACCACGACAGGCAGCAATGGCATGCAGCAGGTCCTCGATCATAACGGCACTAACATCACGGCGTCGCTAACCAGCGGTGATCTGGGCGGGACCATTCAAATGCGGGATAAGACGATTCCCGGCCTTCTTGGACAACTGGACACGCTGGCCAATCAGTTTGGGACCGCCATTAATGCGGCGCAGGAAACCGGCTTCGATCAAAAAGGTAAAACCGGGCAGAACTTTTTCACTATTCCCACTACTGTTGCAGGGTCGGCAGCCACCATCAGCATGGCGATCACCGTTCCCACACAGATCGCCTCCAGTTCAGACGGTACTGCGGGAAGCAACGGGAACCTGGCCAATCTAATCGCAGTGCAGACCACCGCACTTCCTGCCGGCCAGACTCCCGGTGATGCGTATGCGAACCTGGTCTACCAGGTGGGTAGTCTTACCTCCAACGCCACTGCAGAATCGGGTGCGACAACCGCCAGCCTGTTACAGCTCAACGATCAGCTCAACTCTGTTTCTGGAGTTTCGATTGATGAGGAATCCACTAACTTAATTACATTTCAAACGGCTTACGAAGCTGCTGCTCGAGTCGTGACGACTGTTCAAGCTCTGTTTCAGATAACAGTAAGCATGGGCACAGCCGCGGCGGAGTAAATATTGAGGGGCGCGGCAAATGAACGCGCAGAGAAGAGCAAAGATGCGAGTCACTAATATGGTTCCTGACGCAGAATACGCTATGCAGCAGAGCCAGCAGGCTCTTTCCGTCGCGATGCAGCAGGTCTCAACCGGTCTGAAGATCAACCAGCCTTCCGATGGCCCTGCTGCCGCAGCCAATATGGTGACTTCGCTCGCAGCGTCGGCCAACGTTGACCAATACACAAGCAATGTCAGTTCTATACTCTCTCAAATGGAGACTGCGGACTCGGCCATCAGCGCGGTAGTGACTTCGCTGAACACGGCTATAACACTTGGCACTTCGGGCGCCAACGGGACAGTCACAACGGCGAACAAGCAAGCCATTGCCGCCCAGGTGCAGGGTGTTCTTACCAGCGTGATTTCACTGGCCAATACCATTTATCAGGGCGTCTACGTTTTCGGCGGCACGGAGAGCACTACACCGCCATTCGTGGCCGCTTCAACGACTTTCACATCGAAACAAGGATCTGCCGCTGCTCCGTTGGCCACTGCGACCGCGCTGACAGCAGGCTCTGTCACAACCATCAGCGATGCAACTACCGGCGATACGTTTGCGTTCAAAGCGACGGCAGGTGACACTGTCGCCACCTTGGCGACTGCAGTCAACAACGCAGTCGCCGCGGGCACCCTTTCCACCGGCACTAGCGCGACCATCAATGCTGCCGGCCAACTGGCGATCGGGACAAATTCAAGTGTGGCTGGCATCGTCGTCAGTTCGAATGACGCTGTTCTCGGATCCATGATCGCCGCTCCAGGAACTGGAGTCCCGAATGCATATGCTTATGTCGGAAACAGCTCCGTCAACAGCGTGCAGGTGGGCGATTCGTTGGATGTTGCAGCCAACCTGCCGGGCAGCCAGTTGTTTACTTCAGGGCCAAACCTAATCGGCTCACTCAATGGACTGATCACGGTGCTCCAAACTGGTACGACTTTACAAATCGGCGCGGCAACCACGGCCGTTTCCACGGGGTTGAATTATGTCGCCCAACAACGTATCCCCCTGGATAACACCATTAGCCAGTTGAACGACCAGGAGAGCTATCTCGGCCAGGAAACTGTGACACTGACAACACAACAGACCTCACTGGTTGGAGCCAATATGGCGGAGGCAGCTACGAATCTATCCCAGGCTGAACTCACCAATAGCGCGGTTCTCGCGTCGGCTGCCAAAGTTCTGCCGCAAACGCTGCTCAATTACCTCCCGCCGGCTTAATCTTGAAGGCCGGATCCTCATCGGCGCTATTAATGGCGTTTGGAAAACAGGCATTGGTCCTTTTCACCGGACCAGTGCCTTGCGAATTTGCAGAGACTAAAAGTGCACCTTCCCCGATCTCCTCAACTCCATTGAAATGATTCCCCGGAAGGGCCGATAGAGTGGCTGTCCAAGACGACCTCCTTCTCGACAACCAGGCGCCTCATAGCAGGCCCTACAAAAGAAGCCGAGTGCAGGCGCAAAAGGGCAAACAAGGAGAAACACCATGGCACTTACAATCCTGAACAACATCTCCGCACTAACTGCGGAGAATGCATTGTCGAACACGCAAGCAAGCCTGCAAAAAACCCTGACGCAGCTTTCTACCGGCCTGCAGATCAATTCCGGTTCGGATAACCCGGCAGGACTGTCGATTGCCGAGGGAATGACAGCGAACATTGCCGCCCTTAACCAGTCGCAGCAGAACGCCACTAACGGCGTTGGCTTGCTGCAGACCGCCGACGGCGCCTTGTCGCAGGTCACCACGCTTCTTAACCGCGCTGTTACGCTCGCGACCGAAGGCTCCACCAGCGGCATCACCGGGAGCCAGGCGACTGCTCTCGATACGGAATTCCAGTCAATCCTGTCGGAAATCAACCAGATCGGCCAAACCACCAACTTCAACG
>Ga0302277_1000249_pt1 | contig 43006 bp, 49 predicted proteins | sample III_Bog_N3_1_FD_198759 | JGI IMG/M metagenome (GOLD analysis project Ga0302277, IMG submission 198759) | Peat permafrost microbial communities from Stordalen Mire near Abisko, Sweden - III_Bog_N3_1 | ecosystem: Environmental > Terrestrial > Soil > Wetlands > Peat | place: Sweden: Abisko... | reverse complement strand
TGAAACTCGCGGAACAGATCGCGCCGGCCGTCGGCGCGTTCAAGATCGGCAAGGAATTGTTCGTCGCCGCCGGGCCGGACATCGTGCGCCGCGTGCGCGCGACCGGCGCGAGCGTGTTCCTGGACCTGAAATTTCACGACATCCCGAACACCGTCGCCAAGGCCGTCGCCGCCGCCGTGCGGCTCGATGTGCAGATGCTCACCATCCACACCAGCGGCGGCGGCGAGATGATGCGCGCGGCGGAAAAATCCGCGCAAGATACCGCGAAAGCGCTGGGCCGCCCCGCGCCGCTCGTGCTCGGTGTGACGGTGCTGACGAGTTTCAGCCAGGAAACGCTCACGGAAACCGGCTGCCCGGCGAACCTGGGTCAGCAGGTGGAAAAACTGGCGTCGCTGGCCGTCAAGTCCGGTTTGCGCGGCCTCGTCTGCTCGCCGCTCGAAATCGCCGACCTCCGGGAGTTCCTGCCCGCGGAGATCCAGCTCGTGACGCCCGGCATCCGCACCGGCGCGGAGAAAGCTGACGACCAGAAGCGCACGCTGACGCCGCGCGAAGCGATGGCGGCCGGCGCGAGCTGGCTGGTGATCGGGCGACCGATTTACGCGGCGGCCGATCCGCGCGCGGCGGCGGAGAAAATTCTGGCCTCCCTCGCCTGACCCCGCCAATCTGAAAGGAATCACGAAATGAAAACTGTCACCGTCATTGCCGCGTTTCAGGCCCGGCCGGGCAAGGAAACGGAATTGAAAGATGCCTTGATCGACCTGGTCGCGCTGACCCGCCGGGAAGCGGGCTGCCTGAATTACGATCTGCATGCGTCGCCGGAAAGCCCGGCGAAATTTCTCTTTCATGAAAATTGGACGAGCCAGGCGCACCTGGACGCCCATCTGAAATCCGCCCACATTGCCGCGCTCCTGCCGCGCGTGGATGAACTCTGCCTGGCGTTTCCCGAAATCCGGACCTGGGAACGGATCGCCTGAAACTCAGCCGACGAACTTCTTCGCCGCAATGGTCGAGTTGTGGCCGCCGAAGCCGAAGGAGTTGTTGACGATCACGTTCACCGGCATTTCCCGCGCGGTGTTCGGCACGTAATCCAGGTCGCATTCGGGATCGGGATTTTGCAGGTTGATGGTCGGGGGAACGATGCCGTGTTTGATGGCCAGCGCGCACGCGGCCATTTCCACCGCGCCGGCGGCGCCGAGCATGTGGCCGGTGGCGCCTTTGGTGGAGCTTACGACCAGCCGCTTGGCGTAGTCGCCGAAAACGGATTTGATGGCCTGCGTTTCGCAGATGTCGCCCTGTGGGGTGGAGGTGCCGTGGGCGTTGATGTAATTCACGTCGGTCAGGTTCAGCCCGCCGGAGCGCAACGCCATTTTCATGCAGCGCGCCGCGCCTTCGCCGCCGGGGGACGGTGCGGTTAGGTGATGCGCGTCGGCGGTGTTGCCGTAGCCGGCAATCTCGCAATAAATCTGCGCGCCGCGCTTTTTGGCGTGCTCCAGTTCTTCCAGCACGATGACGCCGGAGCCTTCGCCCATGACGAAGCCGTCGCGGTCCTTGTCGAACGGACGGGACGCGCGCTTGGGATCGTCGTTGCGCGTGCTCATGGCGCGCATGGCGCAGAAGCCGCCGATGCCGATGGGCACCACCGTGGCCTCGGCGCCGCCGGCGAGCATCACCTGGGCGTCGCCCATCTTGATGGTGCGCCAGGCCTCGCCGATGGCGTGGTTGGCGGTGGCGCAGGCGGAGCAGGTGGCAAAATTGGGGCCGCGCAAATTGAAATACATCGAGACCACGCCGGACGCCATGTTCGAGATCAGCATCGGGATCATGAACGGCGACAGCCGGCCCGGCCCACGCTCCAGCAACACCTTCAACTGCTCGCTGGTGGTCTGCAGGCCGCCGATGCCGGAGCCGAGGAACACGCCGATTTCGTCGCAATTTTCCGTGGCGAGGTCCAGGCCGGAATCCTTCAACGCGCTCCACGCCGCATAGACGCCAAATTGCGTATAGCGGTCCGTGCGGCGGATTTCCTTGGGCGACGGGAAGGCGGGCAACGGGTCGAAATTCTTCACCTCGCCGGCGATCTGCGTGTCAAACGCCGTCGCGTCAAACGCCGTGATCCGGTCAATGCCGCACTGGCCGGTGATGAGATTTTGCCAGAAGGAGTTGAGGTCGTTGCCGAGCGGGGAAACGACGCCCATGCCCGTGACAACCACGCGGCGGTCGATAGAGTTGTTTGCCATGGCAAAATCAAACGGGGCAGTTCGGGCTGTGGCTAGCCTAAACTGCCCCGCCGTTCAAATTAAAATTACTTGGCGGATTCCTCGACGTATTTGATGACGTCGCCGACGCTCTGGAGCTTTTCGGCCTGTTCATCGGGCACTTCGATGCCAAACTCCTCTTCCAAGGCCATGACCAGCTCGACGGTGTCGAGCGAATCCGCGCCGAGATCCTCGATAAACTTGGCCGCGGGCACGACCTGGTCGGGTTTGACGCCGAGCTGCTCGACGATGATGTCTTTTACACGCTGTTCAATAGGTTTGTCTGACATAAATAATGATGCTGTTTTCTAGCTTACAATCGCTAGCCGCGTCAAGCCTCGAATCCATTTTTTCCGGAGGCCGACCCGCCGGGTCATCGCCATGCGCCCAAAACCCCGGATTATTCCGGGAATTAGGCGGGCGACTGGACCGGATTAAATCACATCACCATCCCGCCGTCCACCGTCAAAACCTGGCCCGTGACGTAGCGTCCGGACGCGCCGGCGAGATGCAGCGCCGCCGCCGCGATGTCGTCCGCCTGGCCGAGTGTGCCCAGCGGAATCTTCTTCAAGATGTCCGCCTTCAACGCCTCGTTCAGCTCCGCCGTCATGTCCGTCTCGATGAAGCCCGGCGCGATCGCGTTGACCGTGATGCCGCGGCCCGCGAACTCCCGCGCGCATGACTGCGTGAAGCCGATCAAGCCCGCCTTGCTCGCCGCGTAATTGCTTTGGCCCGCGTTGCCGATCAGGCCGATGACCGACGAAATGTTGATGATGCGGCCGGTGCGCGCCTTGATCATTGCGCGGCTGAACGCCTTCGTGACGAGAAATGCGCCCTTCAAATTCGTGTCCAGCACCGTGTCCCAGTCCGCATCGCTCAGGCGCATCAGCAAGCCGTCGCGCGTCACGCCGGCGTTATTGACGAGAATGTCCACCTTGCCGGCTTCGGCCAGAATTTTCTCGGCGGCGGCGCTGACGGCGGCGGCGTCCGCCACGTCCACGGCGAACGCCCACGCTTTGCGGCCAAGCGCGCGGATTTCCGCCGCGACCTTCTCGGAATTTTCCGGCGTGCGCGAGACGACGACCACATCCGCGCCTTCCTGGGCGAATTTCAACGCGATGGCGCGCCCGATTCCACGACCCGCGCCGGTGACGACGGCAATTTGATTGGCAAGTGAACTCATAAATTATTTTTCAGCCACAGATGAAACACAGATTGAACCCAGATTCAAAGCCGTATTTTTCACATCTGTGTTTCATGTGTGAAAATCTGTGGCTAAATTGAAATTGCTTTCACCGTGGCTTCCAGGCTCGCCGCATCCGCGACGTTCAGCATCGTCGCCGTTTTATCAATGCGCTTCATGAAGCCGCTCAGGGCCGTGCCCGGTCCGAGTTCGATGAACCGCGTAAAACCCTGCGCCAGCAGCGCGCGTATGGATCCCTCCCAGCGCACCGAGGCGCAGACCTGCTCGACGAGCTTCGCGGAAATTTCCGCCGGTGTGCCGTGCGTCGCCGCCGTGACGTTGGAAATCACCGGGATGACCGGCAAAACCAGATTAACCTTCGCCAGTTCCGCGCCGAGCTTCGGCTGCGCGCTGGCCATCAGCGGCGAATGATACGCGCCGGCCACCGTCAGCGGCAGCGCGCGCTTCGCACCTTTGGCCTTGGCCAGTTCGCACGCCTTCGTGATTTTTTCCGCCTCGCCGGAAATCACCAGCTGGCCGGGACAGTTCAGGTTCGCCAGCACCACGCCGGCGGCCGCGCAGACTTCGCGAGTGGAAGCTTCGTCTAGGCCGATGATCGCCGCCATGCCGCCCTGGGTCACCTCGCAGGCCTCCTGCATGAATTTGCCCCGCTGCCGCACCACCCGCAGGCCGTCCTCAAAACTCAGCGCGCCGGCCGCCGTCAGCGCCGTAAACTCGCCGAGCGACAAACCGGCCGTTGCGTCAAACTTCAAATTCGGCGCCTTTTCCTTGAGCAATTGAAAGCAGACCCAGCTCACGAGAAAAATGCCCGGCTGCGCGTTCTCCGTTTTCGTCAAATCCGCTTCCGGTCCGTTGAAACAGATGCCGGCGAGATCGTAGCCGAGCGCGGCGTTGGCGCGGTCGAACCACGCCTGCGCGCTGGGGAACTTTTCAGCCAGGTCTTTGCCCATGCCGACGACCTGCGCGCCTTGACCGGCAAAGAGAAGTGCGGTTTTGCTCATAAATTTTGTATCGGAAAAATTTAACCACGAAATCCTCGAAACACACGAAAGAAAAAATTCTTTGAACCGCCGAACTTAGCTGGTTCAATTCGGCATCATGTTTTCACACGTTGTAATGTGTAATACTATAGTGACAATAATATAATTCCCCTTTGTTTCCAAGGGCTCTGTGGATTCCAGACGTAACGACACCCCCACGGACGACACGGAACGGCCAGACGCAAAGCCAGACCCCCTACCTGTCAATCCGGCCCCATGATGACCCATGAACGGTTCAACGGTCTTGGACGGGCCTTCCATTCTTCATCGGATTTTGACCGAACTGACTGGCTCAATGGGGTGAATGGTCAGCGGTTTCGTGCCGGAATACGATGGCGGCGTAAATTTGGATTCGTTACGACTGAACGAATCTATTTTTTCCCTAGAACTGAAAAATCATGGGCTTTCGTCAAAGTCCAAAATTTGCCAGCCTTTTCTGGGACACCAAAAATCCGAATTGCCCGCCCTTCTTTGTGTGCGTCACACGCCTCTTTGTATTGGTCAGGCGAAAGTGCCACTCGAATTTTAACGGTTTGACCTTTTTCACGTTCCCAAAACATTGTGATAATGTGCTCGAACTCGGCCTGTTCGTCTAAACCCGGCGGCATTTCGGATTTCAAAACAACGATTCGTCCCTCAATCAACGAATCAGTAAATGTTTCGGCTTTTTCCAACTCACCGGCAGCAATTCGAGCGATTTCGTAAGCCCGTCCATCAAACACCATCGGTTTCCAAACATGCTCACAGGCACTCTTAATTTGTGGACTCCAAGAGATGTCATACTCGATTCGACGGCCATCAGCTTTTTCGTAAATATCAGCCAACTTTCTGCACATATTCGCACTAAAACCAGTGAGATAACCCGCCAGCATCGGGTCTATGGAATCTTTTGCGATTGATTCATGTAAGGTGACAAGTCCGTTTGCTACACGCTCAAAAACCTGTCGTTCAATTGGCACAGCCGGTTCATTGCCATCCATCGGCAGAACTGGCGTAACAGCAAGAGGGCATTCAACCGTTAGCCCAAAACTTCCCTTGAACGTGTGTCCAAACAAACAATGGTCTGCGAATTCTCCACTGATTGCGCCAGCCTTATCGAAAAACGGACGTGGGTTGCTGTGCGTGTAAGCCGCATAACCAAGAAATTCTTTTAGACCTGAGACGGCTTCTGCCGCGATGCCAAGTGGAAGGGAATCTTCATGGCCAAGCATTTTGAAAAAGCGTGAACGTAAAATATCCCTGTCCCATCGCAAAACGTGGTCAACAATTTTTTCCAATGTGGAAGATTCGTAATTGGCTACCAAACGCACAGCTTCGTTGATGAGTCCGCCTGAATCTCGATATTCCGTTGAGCTTGGAATCGCAACCGAAGCATAACCGCCACTTTCATCTGGTTTTGTTTGGAGAATCTCCATGCGCTTGTTGGCTTGGTCAACCGTGAACCAACCACGAGACAAAAGATAACGTCTCAGATTTTTGAGGACGGCTTCGGATGGAGGGAGAATATTCATGGCTGCATCGCTCCTGATTTGACAGCCTGTAAAATTGCCGCAACGGATGTTGGCGTAAACACGTTAGCCACCGGTATCCGAACTCGTTTTGTTGCCTCGTTGTTCGTAAGCACTCCGTCCAATTGCAACCAGTAAGCACATTTCTGAAGAATCAACCTGTCCGCAGAAACGTCCAGCCAAACAGCTTCCTCTTTGGGTATGCAAAGCAAGACCAAGAGAAAGGGCAAAACGCCAGTGCCAGCCCGGCCCACCAAGTCGTTGTAGGCGTCAGCTTCAAGGTCATAAACAATTTCGCCACCTTCCTGCACCCATTTGGTAGTTGTTTTGCTTTGAAAATCAAACCCAAACCCGGACTCGTAGTGACGTGTGCCACGTTTTTCAATCATCCGCACATAACCGTCAACGCCGTAATCGTGTTCAGAATTCCAATTGAGTTTGTGCCGTGAACGCCCAACAACAGCCGTAACGTAAGCACGACTCAAACTTTCTTTGCAATGTGGAATCGTGAGCATCAGTTTTGTGACACATTAAGCATTTGGGGAAATCTCTCAAACTTTTTCACATTCAATCTCAAAGACTTGCTCATCCAAATTCTAAACGTGGCCGGGCCTCGTGGCTCGAAAGAGCCGATTATTTGTGGTTTTGCGACCCGTCTTGCTCCGCGTCTGTTGCATTGCTACGCTTTGCGAATGCCGAACGGCCAAAACGAAGCCTTCTCTCGCGTCTTGATTGACAAGGCATTGGAGTTTAGCGGGTGGAACCTGCTCGACCCGCACGAGGTGCGTTTTGAACTCAATAGCGAATCAGGCCGTGCTGATTACGTTTTGATGGCCCAACGTGGAATGCCGTTGTGCGTTCTGGAAGCCAAACGCGAGGACGTTGACCCTTACGATGCCAAGGAGCAGGCTCGCGGCTACACCGAAAATTTACACGCGCCGTTCATCATTCTTTCCAACGGCAAGGAGCATTGGTTTTGGAACTTCACCCGTAAAGACCAAGACGCCTACCGCATTGAACGATTGCCGTCGCGGGCGGATTTGGAACGGTTGCTTCTCAAAAATCTCCAGCCGCCGCGCCCATTGATGAGCGAAATCATTACGCCGGATTATCTGCGGGCGTTCAAATCAGATTTCAAGGTGCGCCGTTATCAAATCAATGCCTTGGATACGGTATCGTCGCAGTATGACGAACAGCGCAAACGAAAATTTCTGCTCGAAATGGCGACTGGCACCGGCAAGACGATGTTGTGTGCGGCGTTGATTCGTCGTTTTCTCCAGACACGAAACGCCGAACGTGTCTTGTTCATCGTTGACCGGATTGAACTGGCGAAGCAAACGCTGGAAGATTTCAACGTCGTCCTTGCCGAGTTCAAGCCGGTGTTGTTCAAGACGGCCCGCCGTAAGCCTGCCGAGTTGCTTGGCTCAAGTGTCGTGGTTGCTACGATTCAATCGCTGATGGTTGACCGCCGCTACCGTGAGGAATTCACGCCGTTCTTTTTTGACCTCGTGGTCAACGACGAGGCCCACCGTTCCATTTACGGCGATGCCCGCGAAGTGGTTCAATTCTTTCAGGCGACCCGTATCGGCCTGACGGCCACGCCCAAGGCGTATCTGAAAAACATCAACGTGGCGGCGTTACAGGAGGAAAACCCGAAGGCACTGGAAGCACGGTTCCTGCGTGACACCTACCATTACTTCGGCTGCGAACCCGGCTTTCCGACGTTCCGCTACGACATCATTGATGCGGTCAAAGACCCCGAAGGCCCGTTCTTGTGTCTGCCAAAGATTTTAGACCTGCGTTCTGACATCACCACCAAAGCCCTTGAAGAATCAGGTTGGGCCGTCGTGGTGAATGAGCAGGAGGAAAGTTTCAAAATCCAAGACCTTGAACGGAAGATTTTCACGCCGACCCGCAATCGTGTCATGTGTGAGGCGTTCTTGAAAGAGGCGCAGCGTGACCCGACCGACAAAATCGGCAAATCCATTGTGTTCGCGGTGAACCAGAAGCACGCCACCGCACTCACCAAAATCTTCAACGACATTCAGCCAGGCATCGCCGTCACCATCACCAGTCGGGTTCAAGATGCTTCATCCATCGCCAAGGAATTCCGTGACGGCAAACGCAGCGAACGTATCGCGGTATCCGTGGATATGCTTTCCACCGGCTACAATTGCCGTGATGCCCTTAACATCGGGCTGATGCGTCCGATTTTCTCGCCGACGGAATACATTCAAATCAAAGGGCGTGGCACGCGGCTTTTTACGTTCAAGGTCGGCAACACCGAATACGAAAAGAAGAATTTCTTCATCCTCGATTTCTGCGCCGTCGCCGAATACTTCGAGGAAAAATACGATTACACGCTGCCGCTAAAAATCCCTCGCGAGAAAAAAGAACTGCCGCCGCCAATTCCATATCCACCGCTCACTGGTGGCGGTGAACCGATTCACGAGCTGGGTGGCACCACTGAACCGCCGCCACCGCCGCCGCGAATCATTCCGACATGGGAAGGCGTGGACACACTGGTCAGCCGTGAAATAACGATTGTCGGGCCGGACGGTGAAAAAGTGGACGTGATGACATTCCGTGGCGGCTACGAACGTGACATCCGCGATTTCGTTGACCGCACACCGGATTTGAAAGCCGCCATTGAAGCCGAGGACGACGACACGGTTGAAACCATCGTCAACGAGCAATTTTATCACCGGCCAAAAATGTATTATTCGCCGGACAAACTCGTCCAGTCCTACGGTGTTCCGGCGAGCACACCGGCATTCGTGTATAACGCCGTCGGACGGAAACCGCTGCCGACCCGTGATGCGATTGTGACTGACACCGTGGACAGCATCGCCGCTCGGTTCAATCTGCGATACAACGAACAGAAGTGGGTGGACACCACCGCCCAATTGATTGCCGAGGATTCCACGGCGTTGCGTCGTTTTATGACGGGCGACATCACCGTTTTTACGGCCAATCAATTTCGCACACTCGGCGGGCTGGATGCCTTGGCACGGTTTGACCACCGCGATGAAGTATTTGAAGCACTGCGCCAGTCAACCCTTGTCCGTCAATCCATGCTCAACTCCTGACTATGCCTGACCCCATTCCGTCCAACTTCTTTTCTTCCGGCCTGCGGCAAAAGGTTGACCAGTTGATGGACATTCTTTATGCGGGCGGCGTGAACAACCCGATGGATTCCATCGAGCAATGTTCCTACCTGCTGTTTCTGCGCCTGTTGACGGAGAAAGACGATACGCTGGCACGGCTCGACAAAAAATACACCCGTATCTTTTCCGGCAACTGGTCGCGGTATGCTTGGGGGAATTTCGTCACGCTCGCGGGCGACAATCTTTTCAACGCCGTCCGCGATGCCATTGAAAAACTTCACGAACTCCCCGGCCTCACCGACACCGGCAAACTCTTGTTCAGCCGTGCCACGCTGAAAATTTATGACCGGCCTACGCTCCGTGCGGTCATTCAAGGCATTCACGAAATGGATTTGGCCGCACACGATGGACACGATTTCAAGGGCGATATGTATGAATATCTGCTCTCGAAACTCGCGGCGTCTGGCACGAACGGCCAATTCCGCACGCCACGCCACATCATTGACATGATTGTCGAGTTGGTGAATCCGCAGCCCGTCCAGCGTATCTGCGACCCGGCTTGTGGCACGGCTGGGTTTTTGATTTCAGCACTGTCTCACATTCTACGGCAGAACACCAAACCCGCCGACCTCAAGCGTGGCCTTGCGGACGGTTCCATGCTCAAACCGGCACAGTGGAAATTTCTGGAAGAACAGGCGTTCACCGGCTTCGACAATGACGCCAACATGGTCAAGATTGCCATTCTCAATCTCTACCTTCACCAGTTGGAGCGTGCCAAGATTGACCATTTCAATGCGTTGACCACCGGCTTTGGCGGCAATTATCCCGGCAAGATGTATGATTGTATCCTCGCGAACCCGCCCTTCTCCGGCAAGGTTCAGGACGAAAGCATTCTGGCCGACCTGAATTACAAGTTGGATACCCGTGCCACCGAACTGCTTTTTTTGAAATGGTTCGTTGACCACCTTGCGCCGACTGGACGGGCGGGCGTCATCGTGCCAAATGGCGTTCTATTTGGCTCAACCAACGCCGCGACCAAATTGCGGGAAATGCTTTTGACCGAATGTGAATTACAGGCTGTCATCAGTCTGCCGAGCGGGGTGTTCAAACCCTATTCAGGCGTCGGCACTGCTGCGCTCATTTTTCAAAAGGGCAAACCGACGCAATCCGTCTGGTTCTATGATATGACCGCCGATGGTTTCAGCCTTGACGACAAGCGGACGCCGATTGAAGCCAACGACATTCCCGACGTGCTGGCGAAATGGCCGAACCGTGACGAAGGCCCAAACAGTTACCGTGTGCCGATTGAGAAAATCAAAGCGAACGATTGGACTCTTGCGGCGGGCCGTTACAAGCCGGTGACGACGGAAGCGGTGAACCATGACAACGCGGCGGATATTCTTGGCGACGTGCTGAAATTGGAAAACGAAATCATTAAACTCGGTAAGGCTCTGCTCACACAAATCAGCAGCAAGAAATGAAACACTGGCCCATAAAGCCGCTTGCGGAAGTTGCGACCGTAGTTCGCGGAGTATCCTTTGACAAGTCACAGGTTAGTGACGTGCCGCGTGAGCATACGATTCCAATTCTCCGCGCTGGGAACATTCAAGGTTCACTTCTTACGGATACCGATTTGGTTTATGTCCCAGAAGAATTGGTGAGCGAGGAACAGCGAATGAAGCATGGCGACCTTGCCATCTGTATGTCGTCGGGGAGTCCCGCCATAGTCGGCAAGACGGCACACTTGACTTCGGACTGGCGTGGTTCAGTAGGTGCGTTCTGCGCTATTGTCAGATTCAACGCATCTTTTCATCACCGCTTCGGTTCGTTTTGGTTTCGTAGTCCGGCATTTTTACAATGGCGAGACAGTAACGCCAAAGGTGCGAACATCCAAAATCTCCGCCGAACGGATTTAGAGAATCTCCAAGTTCCCGTTCCACGGTTGGCAGAGCAGGAGCGGATTGTGAAGCTGCTAGATGAAGCGGACGAGTTGCGGAAGTTCCGCGCCCAAGCCGACAGCCGCACCACCGAACTTCTCCCTGCGCTATTCAACGAAATGTTCGGCGACCCGTCAACAAATCGGTTGAAGTTACCGGTGAAAGAACTCGGTTCTCTATGTAAAGTTGTCGGCGGCGGAACACCTTCAAAGAACCAGCCTGCGTTTTGGACTGGAAAAATTCCTTGGGTTTCACCGAAGGATATGTCGGGTGATGAAGTCCACGATTCGGAAGACCATATTTCGGAACAGGCCATAGAGCAAAGCGCAACCAGCCTGATTCCTGCTGGCTCGATTTTAGTCGTTACACGAAGCGGCATTCTCAAACATACGCTGCCCGTCGCTATCAATTCCGTCCCGGTCACAATCAATCAAGACATCAAGGCGTTTATTCCAAACAGCGAATGTGAATCAAAATTTATCGCCGCACATTTGCGTGTTTTAGCACCGAGAATTCTTGGAACGGTCAGGGTTGGCGCAACTGTCCAAAATCTTGAAACCGACGCCTTGAAACGGCTTCAAGTTCTATGTCCGCCCCTACCTACACAAAAGGAATTCGCCAAACGTGTGACGGAAATCCGCGAGTTGGAAGCCAAGCAAGCAGCCAGTCGTCAACGCCTCGAATCTCTGTTTCAATCCATGCTTCACCGCGCCTTCAACGGAGAACTATGAGGACTTCATCTTTACAGCAACTGGCAAATCTGCTTTGCTGAAACTCCATGAGCGAACAAGCACGCATTTTACTAACGGTTCGAGGCAACACATTTGAAATTTCTGGGCCAGAAACTTTTGTCACCGCTCAGATTGAAGCCTTCCGAGATACAATCAAAAAAACCTTTGAGGATGCAGCGACGACGCCAATCCCCACGCTGCATGTCGAATCTGCTCATCCCCCAATCGCCCCGCATCAGAATCCTGCCGAGAAAAAATCATACCCAAAGATTTTGCACATTGACGGCGAAAAAGTCCAAATTCTCAAAAGTCTGGATGGCACGACCAAATCGAAAAAGGCCGTAAATACGTGTCTGGTTTATCTTTGGGCAAAGCGACAATCAGGCGTTGATAAAGTTCCATTTACAGAATTGCGAGACGTGTGCGAACAGCACGGCTGTTTAGACCCAGCCAATTTTTCAACCACACTCAAAAAGGCCATTGCTTGGATTGTTGTTGATGGAACCAAGGGTTCGCCAGCGCAAACATGCACCCTCACAGTTCCCGGCGTGGAAAAAGCGGAAGGCATCCTCAAAGATTTAGATGGGGCTGCTGCTTGAGGCTAGAAAACTACTTTCAATGGCTGACACCGGCGAACTAGATAAATTCCTGTCTCGGGTAGAAAACTTCACGTCACTACCTGACGCACAGCAAAATTTAATCTTGGCGTATTATGTTCAGGCTGTCCGGGACCCTTCGGCAAATGGCAAACAGCCAATAGCAGTTTCAGAGATAAATTCGCTGAGGGAACATTTGTTGCTACCCGAATACACTACCGCCTCACAATTCTCAATAGCCACGGCAAAAATAGGTAGTGTCCGACCACAACTCGTGAAGGCGAAGATTGGTGGATACTTTCTTGAAAGAGAGACCTTTGAACGGCTTGCTAAACAATACGGACAACGTCCGGTAGCAGTTTCAATCAAGTCCGATTTGTCAAAGCACTTGGTCAGTCTCAAAAACGACCAGTTGAAAGAATACCTGACGGAGGTTATCAATTGCTTCGACAGCAAATTTTACAGAGCAAGCATCGTTCTGGCGTGGTGCGCCGCTTATGCCATTTTTAGAGAGTGGCTCTTTGCAAAACACCTTGTGGCATTGAATGCACAAATGGCAACTTGGAAAACCCCGCAGAGAATTTCCAAGATTGAAGATTTTCAAGACTTGGGCGAGGCCGTTGTAATCAATTCTGCCAAAACCGCATCGGTAATCACGAAGGAGCAGCACAAGCAACTCATAGCATTGCTAGACCAACGCAACTCTTTTGCACATCCGAGCGGACGCAAGATTTCTGCCCCAATTGCCGAAGCGTATCATACGCAGATTCTTGATGAGGTCATTGCTCACTTTGGGTGATTTTAGTTCGCATCTTTGGATGCTGCTAGGGTTAAGCACAAATGACAACCGACGACATCACATCCACTTGGTTTGACACCGGCCAGCCAGCCAGAAATCAGGTCAATCCCATGTGGGCGTTCGGTGGTCGGGACGCACGAATCCGCGTGATTCCCGTTCTGCGGAAGAAAGACCAGCCCGACCCAAACGGTCTTTACGTCTTTTGCTGTATTCGCGGCGATGAAAACGAACGCACGTTAAGCCCCATGTATCTTGGCCCGTGTCGGCTGTATGGAAATTTTACGGCGCGGAAAATGGAGAACGCATGGCAGTATTCCAAGGTATATCCGCAGCACATCGGCGCAGACGGCAATGACCCTCGACGGCTCCGACCACTCGACATGGTTTAACATACCGGCTTAGCCAGCCAGAAGCCCGCGTCGCATTTTCTAAATCACCTCGTATGCGAGGGCGTATTCAGTTTTATGAAAAAACGCTCTTCGCTTGTCGACTTTGGGATAGTCATTGTTTAGCAGTTTGAGCATCAATTCAATTTCCGGTTGCTGGCAACGAACTCCAAAGTCAATTGATTTGACCCATTCACGCTTAAAGTCCAGAAAACATTCTTGTTTGGAATCGGGCATCGTTCTGTGCTCGCAAAAATCTGGATGCGTCATAAGCCTGTATTCATCTTCGTATTTCCATGCAATACTTTTTATTTGGGCACTTTCAACAATCGCATCTCCAAGAGTCTGTTCCGCCAATCCCCGTGAAACATCAATAACCATTCGCTTCTCTCTGTAATCAACCTTGATGATTTTGAACGGGAATTTAATATCCGTTGGAAATTCAAATCCGACACGAACTCCCCTGTGCATATTAGCGTAATGTGACCAAAGAAGAATTTCGTCTTGCGGGTTGATTGTGGAATTTGAAAAACACACGATGCGAGTGCTCCCATCAGCCATTTCTTCCCGCATTTTAAAAGGAAGCTGCACTATGTCATCTGAGTGTTTGACAAGATTGGCGATTATCAGCGGGGTGATTTGTTCAAAATACTTCCTTGGGTCTTTGGACATGCGTAATTCGGGGAAATTATGGGCTACAATTTGAAGAAACTCCGGGTCATTTCGCCTCGATATAACATATTCCCGAGCCGCCTTCACGTTGAGTTTTCCTTCGACAACAAATAAAAACTCAAAAGGGTCGTTAAAACTCGTGATTCGAGTAGTTTTTAATTTCGCCTCTTTAAGAGTTTCAAAAGCGTGCGAACCAAAATATCGGTGCAACAACATATTTTAAAAATAATCCTGCTTAAAACCCGACTTGAATGACTGGATTGAAATGGTCTCCATCCACCCCGATTATAAGGTAACAGTGTAAAATCAATCAAATCACTCATCATATCTAAGGGAGACTCAATTTGCCGCAGCACGAACCCTGAAAAATCTGTTTGTTCCGGCTGATTCCCCATAGGTTCCGGGACTGGCAGCTGTCCAATTCACCAAATCCGGACTGGATTCCAAAATGATTTGAACATTTCCTGTCGCACTGGCCGGAATCACAATCGCATCGGCAGGAACATAATTTGAAACGGTGGTTGCTGTTGATGGCGTTTCTATTTTGAATGTGGCCCATGCATTTTGAATACCGAGAAAATAAATGTTTGTAACGCCAGTGAAAACTTGTGGAATCTGAGAAGACGATGCCATTTGTGATGTCACTTGAGAGCTGCTGCTGGAATAAATTGAAAACCCATAAGGGTTGATTCTAAGTGAATTCCCGTTCGGCATATCAGCCCATAAACCTTTATTGCTTAAACTCACATTGACATAAGCATCTGACCAATCGTATCCAACCAAAGAAATAATTTGGTTGGGTTGAACAATCAGATTGGTGTTACTTGTCAGGGTAACAATTTGTGCGTTTTGTGCTGATGCTAATGTTGCAATGCAAAGAGCAAGAATAGTGAACACCCAAAAATAAATCTGTTTCATAAATATTGAGTTTTTTTCTAAGAAAGTTGTGCTCCAGAAGTGGTGCCAAATCAAGCACTTTCCATGACGCCCCTCATAGCATCCAGAATCCAAACCATGCCTTCGGTGTCCTGACCGCAATACAGTTCCAACGCCTTTCGGACTCGTTTCCGTTCCGGCTCGGTGACCTCACCAAACGTCACCCGAATGAATTCACGACTGGCCGCTCCACCCTCTTGAATTTCCAATTTTGAATAATCTTTGCCCGTCAACGCTGGCAAAACCAATTTCATTGATGCACTGCCGCACTGGTCGGGATGATAAAAATTGAATGCCTTGAACGGATTCAGCAAATCCACAATCCGGCCATTCACCGCAGTCACCCAGGATTTGTATTCCGGCAACAGTTCCGCACATTCCTTCATCCGGCTCTTTTCAAACGGTGCATTGAAAACCACTATGGAACCAGACGGCTCAATTGACGATTTCAACCGGCGCATAAACTCTGCCCTTGGGTCACTCCGTCCATCGGCCAGAAACTTCCGGTGTTCCGGCTTCGTTCCGGCCTTGTGGACGATGTGGAGCGAGAATTGAAATGGAATTTGTTCGTATGGCCTCGTTCCGTCAAAAATCGGTATCGCCGTGCTGAATGTCTCGAAGTCCAAGAAATGAAGTGGATATTCCAAATTCTTCAGGAATGTCTGAATCTTGGTTCGTTCAACGTGAGGGGTGCCAGATTGCGCCACATTGCGTTGTATCGCTTGTTTGGGGGATAGTGGGTAGTCAGTGGGGATTTCAGCAATTTTCAACACACCACGTTTTAACAAATCCCAACCACGGCCTTTCGAGTCGAAATAAAGCTCCAAGACGTTCTGTGGTGGCAAGAATGACCAGCAGTGGTCATGGAGTGGACAGGTGTATGGGGAATCACACTGTTTGCCAATCTGAACGTCGGGACATTTCGCCAAACGGATTGCTTTTCCCATTTCACTGATTTGCCCTTCGATTTCACCGGACACCTGGCGGACTTCCGCCGTCACGTCACGGAGCGTAAAGAATTCCTTTGGGTCAATTTCACCGCGCCGAACAAACTGGTTGTTGATGTGGCAGAGGAAACAACGCCGGATTTTGATTCCGGCCTCGGTGAAAACCCACGTCTGGAATGCCAAGTCGGGAATATGAACATCCTTCAATCTGGTGGTGGATTTCACTTCAATCAAATCCCATTCGTTTTTACCAACCGGATTCAAAATATCAGCACGGGCGTATCCACCGTTGGCTGACAGTGTGGCCTCGAAAATCGGCCGTCGAGACGGAAGGAGTTTTTGGGTCAATTGAATTGCCCCCTCGAAATCGGCGGGGTCGGTGTCGATTTCAACGCCATTGGGGAACATTTTCTTGGCAAACGAACCGACATCGTGGCCTTGGTCAAAAACCGCTTGAAGGGCATCGTCAACTTCGGGGAAAAGGTGTTTGGCGTTGTAGTCAGACCACAACAATTTTGAACATTGCAGGCCGTGAAGATATTTCGATTTGGAAATGTATGGGCTGCGGCTCACCACGACATTGAAGGCGACAGCGTTTTCAAGGGCGAGTGAAATCCGTCACTGCATAACGTAACGAGCAACAGGCTGTCCCGACCGGCTCAAAGCCATTCCATCAAATCCTAATGAAATCAATGCTTAGCACTTCACTCACATTTGCGGGGATTTCATGTGACGTTCCTCTTGCCGGGTCGTAGGTTTTGCCATCCCAACGAAGAACAAAATGCGAACCGCCATTAACTTGAAGTCGTAAAACGCATCGGGAAGTCATCGTCTTGGATGATTTGCAGATAAACCCATTGGCTTTTAGAACACGAGCGATGTCTGAAAGAAAGCACCCAAGCCCGCTGACAGGTGCCAGTAATTCTCGACACTTGGGCATTGAATATCCGGTCAGCATGGATACCACCGCCGTTCCACAGTCAAATTCCGAACGTTGTCGTTTTATTTTTATCTGAAATTGCGTTGTGGGTTTTACCGGCTTCATAAATTACCATGTTCAGTTTTTTGGGGCAGTGGCAATCTTATTCAGTTCACTTCCTTCTTGGCTCTTGCTAAACAGTCATCACAGATAAAAACGGATTCCTTAATTGATTCACCGTCAAACAACCAAAAGCCGTGCGTTTTTTCCTCAAGGCATTTCCGACACACCTTTCGTATCATGTTTGGCCCGCGTTTCAAACCAGCCGAGTTGGGGAAACGTGTGATTGAAAAGTTGTCATTCATAATTTTATGTCTCATTGCCTCTGGTCGCTGTCACCACCACATTGAAGGCGACAATGTTTTCAAGGGCGAGTGAAATCCGTCGGCGTGACGGTTTAGAATCCATCAACCAAAACTGAAACCCGAACCCCAAGAGCCTTTGCGATTTTAAAAAGATTGTCCACAGTGGGTGATTCAACACCACGCTCGATTCGGCTAATAAAAACCGTGGAAAGACCGGCCTTTTCGGCCAATTTCTCCTGACTGAACTCTGCCTCTTTGCGTTTGGCCCGAACGGCTTCACCCAAAAGGCGGCGGTATTTCTGAACGGCAGACATGACCGGTTTAGAAAACACGAACGGCAAAAAGTCGCCATGTCGTTAACGCCTAGTTTTGACTTGTGGGATTTTTTCAGAAAAGATACAAAGATTGCCGTTGATTGCCTTTCTGTTTGAAATGGCATTCAAATCCGGGTGGGTGAGTCGGGGCTTGCCGGGATGGATTGAAACCTGTTGCCTCCTGACGATATGGAAACGTCAACAAACATCAATAACCACGGAACAAATATGAACACATCACAGAACCAAACCGAAACAACCCCTGCAATCTCGAAACCGTCTGATTTCTGGACGGTCTTTTTATTGGGCCTATTCCTCGGCGTTTTCGGTGCCCATCGATTCTACGCCCGAAAATTCAAATCGGGAGTATTTCAACTTTTGACCTGCGGCGGATTGGGGATTTGGTCATTTGTTGATGTCATCGTCATCCTGTTGGGCAAATTCAAAAGTTCAACCGGCGTCGTTTACCAAAATCCAAAACCCAAAGTGGCTTGGGGAATTTTCGCCGCAGTCTGTATTCTTGGTTTGATTTCAACGGCGGCTGACAAGGAATCTGGCGGCGATAGTGGCAGCGGCGGTTCAAGTTCATCGCACGGCAGTTCTCATAAATCCGCTCGGCAACTGATTCGAGACAGAGTCGTAGAACTATACGGCTCAAAAGTGGATGTGACGATTGACAGTGGATACGCAGGCGGTGCATATCAAGTTACGGTCGCAGACAACGAACACTTTCACAATTATACGATTACCGTCACCGTGGACGAGGCAAATCAAGAGATAACATCTTGGGAAACCAAACAGATTGATTGAGGAAATTCAACGAATTCAAAACGAAATCAAATATGAACACGAAAGCTACAGAACAAACGAACATGCCAGCGGGCAAGTCTCGCCTCGTTGGAACCGCCCTAACCACATTGGTCATTATCTCTTCACTGTTAACTATTTTGTGCGCCGCTATCCGCTGCAAACACGGAGCAAATTACTTGGCAGGATTGCCGGTTTATATTTTTGTTTTGCCGTTGGTTTTGGCGGCTGCATTCTTTGCTCACTACTTCTTGACAAACAAAACCGGTCAGAACCGTCTGAATAGCCAGTGCCTGACAATTGCCGTCAGCGTGGTTTTGGTGGTTCTGCTTTGTGATTTCTACTCGTCAAAAGAGCAGGCGATAGACACAGGCAATCCACACTCCACTGATAATGCAAAATTGATTTCCTATGGATTATTTACACGGAGATTTGAATTGCAGTTCAACGGGCAGGCAACCGAGACGGTCACAGTCAAACGAACCATCGGTAAATTCATCGGCTCACTTCCGTTTACAGCTACATGGCCAAAATCAAGCTACTCAACAACGGATAAGTTCACGTTCAACGCCTTCAACATCTTTGGATGGGAATGACATTCTGACAAATGAGAATTATCAAAAGTATCACCGCGTTCGCTTCATTGTTGTCAGCAATTGCCATCCTTACTTCTGGCTGCGGCAATTCGGACGGGAGCCTGTCATTGAACCAAAGTCAAACCGCCCAACTGGTAAAGTCGCTCGGAACGTATGAAGGGAAAGCACACGCCCAGCGAATCATGGGGGCTATGATGACCGGGGTTTGGACGGCCACGTTTTTTCAAGATGACAGAGGTGCTTTGAAATGCAAATGCACCCTGCGCCTTCAGGATGAAGAAAACGGATGGGGAAATCCTTCCACGGCCACCGCCGATGTCAAAGTCTTCAAAGGGGCAGCCAACGACCTGTATGATTTGAAGGCCGAAGCCGGTTTCAGCGACAGTGAACCGAATTGGTTTGTTGCCGTTGACGGGATTTCACTCTCAAATGGGCAGCCAAAAGACTCTGTCACCCTGTTTGACATGGATTCGTATCAGATTGAACTCTCACGAAAATAGTCCAACGAGGTAGCACATCGATTGTGTGGCCAGCAAAACTCCACCGGTCAAATCCGGTGGAGTTTTCATTTTATGGTGTCAAATACGACACAATGTCGTTTTTAGAGGTGTTGAACAATCCGGCGCAGTCAATGGGGCATGCGTTTGTTTTGCCGATGTAGCTGACGAACGATGCAGCGTTGCGGGAGTGTGAAATTCGGCCGTAGAACCAGTTGAAAACTTGTCAAACCGTCGTCTCTGCGTCACTGCTGCGGCTGAACACTATTTTCAGTTGCCTGTTGACAATGACTAACTTTAGTGCTTTAGTTGTTGCGTCATGCGGCAACAATTATGAAAACAATCCGAATATCTGACGAAGTGTGGAGTGCAATTGCAGCGAAAGGAAAATTTGGCGAAACAGAGGATGATGTGCTTTGCCGAGTTTTTGGAATTGGAAAGTCGAACCAGAATGCAGTCACCTCGGCAATTATTAAATCCCCAAGCGTGGTGCAAAGCAGCCGAGCATTCGGATGGAAGGAGCGTCGTGCCGAAGTTGCCATGTATCAAAAGGTGGAAGACAACAAACTAATTTTGGAATTTCAATCAGGTCAACGTGGTGAATGGAATTTGCCAAGCAAAGAAAACTCTGCGGGCATCCGGCGAGTTCGAGACTTGGCTGTTGAATTTGTTCAGAAGAACGGCGGCACGGCGGGACAAGTAGGAGCGGCCATGAGAGCCTTGACCAGCCGTGGCTATCACGTTACAGGAAAAAACAGCCGGAGCATTGCGGAATTTGCTTAACCTGTCATGGCTAACGAATCTCGTGACAACTACGGGAAATTAAAGACCGGCTTTTTCAAGGCGTTGGGCCAAGAGTCTAAGGCCAAAAAGGGCTATTACAATTCCGACGAGTTCAAAACGGAAATATTGCAATCAGACATTCTTCAACCCGAAGATTGGCTGCCGGATGGTAAGCACAAACACACATGGCGGCATCGTGTGGACAGGGCCACACAGAATATCAACACGGGAATATAGCGTGATTTATCTGGGTTTGTTGCCCAAAGACCGGAGCCTCTGGTCACCCGGCCCAATGATTTTTCCACTGGCACTTCGTGTTCGGTCATCTGATTTGTCGTAGCGACTCAGCAATTTCCCCGTTCCGTCACGCAGCCAATTCCCGTCAATCCGGCCAATGATTTTTCCAGTTCTGTCTTTGATGTAGTTCATAATTCAACAGTGGTTAATTTCCTCAGCCGATTTACGAAGGTTGGCAAGCACGTCTTCATCCATCTTTTCCAATTTAAAATTCTCGGCTCGTTTGAAAACACGGTCTTCATCTTTCATTGCCACTTCAACATCAACCCAAACAAGTTGGCCATTTGCCATCGTCGAAACGTGAAGAAATGCCAAGTCACCGGCAACCCAAGCAACCGAAGCGTCACGGATTAGAAATCCCTCAGTCGATTGAAATTTAACCCTGTCTCCAATTTGAATGGCGTTCATGTTTTCTCCATTTCAATACAGTGACGCCCCTTTCATCAAGTCCGACAAATACCGCAGGGTGGCTTCGTCTGCGTCGTTCAACCAAAAGTTTTCCGCCTGATGGAAAACACCGTCTTCGTCAATGTCCCTTGCCACTATGATTACCGGTGTTATCCCGTCAAGTGCCGACGGAATCATTAAAAATGTCACGTCGCCATTCTCAAAAACCACCCAGCCTTCGCAGCGTGAATCCATGTCCGGTCGTTCAAATATTATTTGTTCCATCATGTGTTGTGGTTGTTAAAATTCGTCGTCGTGGCGTTTGCGGTGCAAACGATTAAAAAAATCATCATCGGTGAATTGCTTGCCCAACAACCGAAGTTTGTCACCGGCGCTCTCCACGTCGGCTGATTCCAGATTGAATTGATGTTCGGTTACGGCCTCGAAGACGTGGTCTTCGACATTCTCAATTGCGATGAATAGGGAATGAGATTGATTCGTGTCGGGTTTGGGCACGATGACCAACACCAGTCCCTGACTCTCGGCAACAACATTGGCCCATAAAATCCGATTTTTGGAAGTCGGCAATTTGAACGGGACTTTGCGAATAAGCGTGTATTTCATATGTAATTATTGGGTATTTTTCAAAATTCGTTGAACCGTTGTCGTATGCCACTTCGCCTGAATTCCAAGACGATTGATTGTTCGTGGTTTGACGCCTTCCAAATTCAACCGATTGGCAATGTCGGAAAGGGAAAGTCCCTCTAAACGAAAGGCCAGCATCTTGGCAATGACCGATTTTTCATATTCGGTGAATCCGTATGGCTTCCGGCCTTCACAACGACCATCGGTCTTCCTGATTCTCATTCGAGCGGCCCGAAGTTTCTGTACCACCACAGATTTTTCCCATTCACTGATGGCGCCCAAGACTTGCCTAATCAATATTTTTGTAGGGTCGTTGCCTTCCACCGTCAATTCTGTGCCACATTCGGCTGATATTACCCTGACGCCAATTTTTCGGAACTCCCCCAAAAGAATTTCCGAAATCATTAAATCCCGGGCGATGCGGTCTGCACGCTCGGCGAGAACCAGCCGAACACCATTGGCTTTTATCGCAATAAACAATTCCGTGAGGGCTTCACGGTCAAAGGCGTCCTTCGTTCCACTGACACCCATTTCACAGAATTCCCGCTCGATTTCAATCTGATGACGTTTGGCATATCGGGCGATTGTGTCTCGTTGACGGGGAAATCCGTCACCTTCAATTTGCCCCTTCCCGCTGACTCTCAAATATGAAAAAGCTTTCGTTCGCATACTGGACTGGTCCTAGAACGGTTCACCCCAGGCAACACGAATTCTTCAGAATATGTGGATATTTCAGGTCAAAATCGGGTTAAAGCGTTGCCAGTATTTGATTTGGGTAACGGGAAAATAATTCAACGTCTTTCCGTGCGCTGATTGGGGTCATTTCTGATGGAATTGCTGCTGATTTTTAGCCATCTTCATTCATGTCACAACCACGGAACCACGGGAAGCCTGTAGCGACAACTAAACTTCCCGCTGACGACAACTAAAACTCCCCGTGTCCGGGGAAGCACTGGTGGTTTTTCTGGTCGGGCCGTAGGCCTGACCGGGCAGACTGCCGGTGCATGATCACCACACAACAACGGACTCGGCTCGTCACCGAGTTTCAACGGACCGGAAGTGTTTCTATGAGTGCATTGAAAAGCGGGATGGATCGGAAGACGGCGCGGAAGTATTTGGATGAGCCAGAGCGATTGAGTCAACCAAGGCCGGCACGGATTTGGCGCACGCGAGTGGATCCGCTGGCCCAGATTTGGCCGGAGGCGGAACCGCGTTTGCGGGCGGCCCCAGAACTCGAAGCCAAGGCGTTGTTTGAGCATTTGCTGATGATCCGTCCCGAGCAGATGCGGGAGACGCAGTTGCGAACCTTTCAGCGGCGGGTGCGACAGTGGCGGTTGGAACATGGGCCGGCCCCGGAAGTTATCTTTCCACAGACGCATAGTCCCGGGGAGGTCATGCAGTTGGATTGGACCCACGCCAAAGAACTGGAGGTCAGCATCGCTGGCCATCCCCTTGATCATCTGCTCTGCCAGGCGGTGCTGCCGTATTCGAACTGGCAGTGGGCGACGCGGTGTCAGTCGGAGTCGTTGTTGTCGTTGCGGGCGGGTTTGCAGGCGGCGCTGTTCCGGTTGGGCAAAGTGCCCAAACTGTTGCAGATTGATAATAGCAGCGCGGCCACGCATCAGATCAGCGGCGAAGGCAAACGGGATTTCAATCCGGAGTTCCTGTCGTTGGCGGAACATTACGGGCTGGCCGTGCGAACGATCCATGTGGGTTGTCCGAATGAGAACGGCGATGTCGAGGCGCACAACGGCCATTTGAAGCGGCGGCTGGAGCAGCATCTGTTGTTGCGCGGGTATCGGGACTTCGCCAGTGAAGCGGCTTACGATCAGTTCTTGGCCGAGGTGCTGACCAAAGCCAATGGCCAGCGCACGACCAAGGTGGCGGAGGAACTGGCGGTGATGCGGGAACTGCCGCCGACGCGGCTCTGCGAGTATGATGAAGTGGAGTGCCGGGTGTGCAGTCACAGCACCATCCGGGTCAAACGCGTGGCGTATTCGGTGCCGGCCCGGTTTATCCACCGGCGGCTGCGAACGCGGGTTTATGAGCAACACCTGGAGGTTTACCACGGCACGGAGCAGATTGCGCACATCGTGCGCGTGCCCGGCCGGCAGGCGGTGATTGATTACCGGCATGTGATCCAGGCGTTGCTGCGGAAGCCCGGCGCGTTTGCCCGCTACCATTACCGGGAGGATCTGTTTCCGAGCAACACTTATCGCCGCGCCTATGACCGGCTGGTGCAGGATCACGGGATGGGTGCCGGCGAACTGGAGTATCTGCGACTGCTCAAGCTGACGGCGGAACTGGGCATCAATGCCGTGGAAGGTTTGCTCGGTGAAATGCTGTGCCCGGACTCACTGCCGTGGCGGGCCGCCACCTTGCGCGGCACGCTGTGTCCACCCAGCCGCGTGGAACTGGTGGAGCCCATCGTGGATTTGAGCGTGTATGATGCGTTCTTGCAGGAGGAGGTCGCCCATGCCGCATGATCCACTGGCTGGGCTGTTACGCAGCTTCTGCCTGACGACGATGGCGTCGATTTACGCCGACACCCTGCAACAAGCTGAACAGCACCACTGGGGCTATCGGAAGTTCTTGCAACACCTATGCGAGAGCGAAGCCGAAGACCGGCGCCAACGGCGCGTTGTCCGTCTGATCAAACAATCCGGGCTGCCGGACGGCAAAAGTCTGGGCAATCTGGACGAGACCCTGTTGCCGGAAAAGATCCGACGACAATTACCCACGTTGCTGGAAGGCGGCTTTGTGGAGCGCGGGGAGAACGTGCTCGCCTTCGGTCTGCCAGGCCGTGGGAAAAGTCATTTTGTGGCCGCCTTGGGCCGGGAGCTGATCTTGCGGCATGGGCACACCGTGTTGTTCATCCCGACGTTCAAGCTGGTGCAAAAGCTTTTGATCGCCAAGAAGGCGTTGAAACTCGAAGCCCTCCTGAAGAAACTCGACCGCTATGCAGTCGTATGCCTGGACGACATTGGGTATGTCCAGCAAGACCGGGAGGAGATGGAAGTGTTGTTCACGTTCCTGGCCGAACGTTACGAGCGGCGCAGCGTGATGATCACCAGCAATCTGGTGTTCTCGAAATGGGATCAAATCTTCAAAGACCCGATGACCACTATGGCCGCCATTGACCGGCTGGTGCATCACGCCACCATCTTGGAGTTCGACGGTGAAAGTGTGCGAACAAAGAAAGCCAAAGCCCGGCAGACTGCGTGAGGCTCACCGCCCCTGGCTGGTTGCGTTCCGTCAGTCGGGCTTCGCCCTCCTGACTCCACTCCACCAGCCAGGAATCCCCTCAACCTTCATACCGAAGAGCTCATGTCCGATGGGGAATTATAGTTGTCGTCAGTGAGGAAAAATAAATGTCGTTGACGGGGGAAGACCGTTTCCGTGTGCGCCAGAGGGTCAGGACGGTGGTTTTGGTCGGCGGTTGACGGATAATGAGAGCCGTTTATCCTCACACAGAATTCCAATCAAGTAGGGTTTAAAGGTTTTTGGTGTGAGAATTGTCTTTGACAGGAAATCGCAAGTCGGGTTTGATAAACCCATGACAGCAAAGTCCGTAGTGAAAACAACCGTGCACGGGCGTTGGCCTAATCAACTCTGTTAGGCTGCTCGCACACACCACTTACATATGAAAAAGAGAGTTTTAGCGACAAAGAAGATTCTGGACGAAGGACGCAGCGTTACCAACGTGAGCTATAAGAAGGATGATGCCGGCTTGGTTATCATGTTCTCACATTCGTCAGTCAACGATGCAGATGAGTTCAGAGATACAATTTGGGAATCGATGCTTTCATTGTTTCCAGCCATTGCTGATTTGGCCTTTGACCTCGATGATGACATCTTGATTTATGACACACATAAGGAGTGTTGGGTTTCGCTCGCAGCCTAACACCATTTGGCCCGATAGGGTTCAACAAGGAAAAAGCATTCTTGCCGGAAAAGCAGTCATTTCCCTTTAAAGTCCATCGGTATTGATTCGCTTGAATCTTCACCTTCGCCATATTTATGTGGCATGAAGATTTACGAAAACAAGATTCTCGAAATTACGATTCATGGAAAATCCCGCACAGTCAGTGTGACTGAATTGTTCCATTTAATCGCTGACGGCTATTCACCAGCATTGACACAACAAAGTTGTGATGATTTGCGAAGACTGTTGTGGTTGGCCACGCAGATATTTGTTCAAGGCGATTGGCTTCTTCAATCACCGTGGGCTGTCACCACCCCAAAGGAAAAGAACCCAATAACCGTGGACGCATGCGGTTCGTTCCCAAAGAAAAAGTGAGCCGGGAATTTTTTTCACGGTCAACCACAAGTGAGCGATACTTTCATACGTGCGCTGAATCCCATGAAAAGTTGACCGGGTATCACGCACTGGCCACGGTGGGGCTGGCCCCTAGCGCAAAGACCCGCGTCCAGAAGGGCGGAAACCCCCTATGGCGGGTGGGGGCTAGGGGCTAGATGATTACAATACCACTCTGATTGGCGAGAAATTTGGAAATCTTCTTTACGGTGGATGCCTTTTCTTTCTCGTTCAGATAACCCAATGGGTTCACCGATTGTGTTCTGAACCAATCTTCCACCGTTACAGGTTCGCCCATGAACCACCGTGTCATCATTCGGTATTGTGCTCCACAAACACTGAAATTCGCCAAGGTGATTACGGCTTCAAGAACCTCACTGCACATGGACAGACACTTTGAAATGTCCACCACCGACACTCTCGTTATGGCCTTGCCGGTGATGATGCCTTTGTAGCCACAATTGCCAAGATGCTCGACAGACAGCTTCCAAGAGTTTGAAAATTCATCAATGTGATTTCTAATGTATTTCGTGCGTTCATTCATCGTCTTGCCGATGATACCAGCACTATTTTTTTCATCCTTGCGAGTCACCTGTTCAATAAAATCTTCGTCGGGTCGGAATTTCGATTCGTCCAACAAATCCGTTTCGATTTCAACGATGGCAATATTCTCGCCTTCGTTGACCGCCTGCAATGCGTAGTATGGAGCGTAGGCCGTGGTCAAATAAATCAACGACGGATTGCTTTCAACAATGTGCTTCCAGTTGCTTTTGCCGGTCATCTTTCGTGGACGCAACCCTTCCGCCTTGGCTTGTAGGCCAATCGTCTCGGTTGTTCCGTGATATAATTTCACAACGGCTCGGATGATAACCGAAGGCGGCAGCACCGGCAACGGGTTGATTTATTCTTGCAAATCAATCACCACGCAAAATATATTTTGCCTATGAAAGCCAAATCTTTGAAGAAGATTGTAAAGGGATTGGAGAATATTTTTCGTGTTCTTAAAGACAATGGGGTCAATGACCATATTCTCAGGCAAAGATATGCTGAATATTTGGTAGCATCAATTCTGGCTGGTAGAGGTCATGCCGTGAGTCTTTTGGGCGAACGCGAAAACACTGCGGCTGACATTTATTTGACCGACAAGAAGATTCGGGTCGAAGTCAAGTCGGGCAAGATTCATAAAGACGGTTGGGCTGACGCCTCGTTTAAAATAGGAAACCAAATTAGTAGGAAGTTTGACTTCTGTGTTTTCGTTATTTTTGGTAAATCGAACAGGGAAAGAGTTGAACATTTATTTGTTTTCACAAGCGATGAATTGCAGGAAGTGGCAAAGAAGAGAAAACATGTCGCTGCTTTCCAAGGTTCAAACCCTTGTTTGCTTTTATATTCACCGTGCCTGAAGGAATACGACGCTTATATAAAAGAGGAAAAGACGACGCCTTTCAAGATTGAACGAACCCTCAGCAGGAATCCGAAAAGATTTGACCGGAAATGGGGCAAGATTAAATGAAAGTTTCCAGAAAATATGGAAAGAAGTTGGCTCAACCAACACCCGGTTCATTTCAAGGTGGATTAACCTATGGTGTGAGACGCAATGGTGAAATGGCGGTGATGGCAGTAAAGAACTCATTAAAGCCGGTAGGTAAAGTGGCTGGTCGCAATATGGTGGAATTAGTCGCTAAATTGGGCTTGAAAAGGGGTGCTCACAATCTGGTTTATCGTAATACACCGGAAGGCATTGAAGCTTACAAACAAGCAAAGGCTTTGATAGATGCGTTTGTTGAATCTGGTCGGTTGTTTTCCAATCATTCATTCCACAGCCAAATTGGAAAGCTGTTTGGATACACAAACTCAGAAATCACTGAATTCTTAAATCGGACAAACAGGGACAGAAAACGGAATCTGGCACGCTCGAAACGCAGTCTGAAAATATAAATTCGTCCACCAGCATTTCGGCATATTTATTGTTGGCCGAAGTTTTAAAGTTGAAACTTGTTCATCAAACGGCCATCCCCATTTCGTTTAAAACCGGAGTGGGGATTTTTCTTTGGTCTGAAATTGCTGATGTGACGGTTTCCGGATACACTACGCGCCATGGCTGGCAATCAAACAGCGCCAACGCGAGCGAAAAAGGACAACCACCCATTGTGGGTCAAGGAGCGGTATTTTGTAATACCAGCCATCCTCAAACAAAAGATGCAGAAAGCTCCTGAAGACGTTCAAATGATTCTTTGTTCCATCGTAAGCAAAATCGCCACAGCCACAAAAAAGAACCCTGAACACTTTGCCAATATCCTTTCCATAGAATTCAAGAATACGATTGGCAGCGATTATCATGGTTACTTGGAAATCTTGCATGACTGGCGCATCGTTGACATCAACAACCGTTATTCAAACGCTGAAGACAAAGGATTTCCAAAATCATACCGGCTGTTTCCAAGTGCCAATGCCGCAGCCAAGGCAATTGTCAGGTTTGAAAAAAAGGTCATTCAACCGTTACGAGACCAATCCGACCTAACAAATGACGTGGCAAAGTCTGTTTACCGAAACCTCAAAAGAATAGCCGTTCGTGAAAACCTCTTGCCGCAAGCAAATCTGATTGATGAAGTCGAGGCAATCAACTCGGCGGTAAAAGTCTATTGGGGAAAGTTTAACGTCCACTACTCGGCAAAAGCCAAACGGCTTTTCCACACGGTAATCTCCATGCCTAAGATTGCCCGAAGGAATCTCATTCTAAAAGCCGATACGTCTGTGCCTTTGTTTGAATACGACGTAAAGTCTTGTATGCCGGTCATCCTTCTGGGACTCATTCAAACCCCTACGGAGCGAGCTACGTTGACGGCACTACTTGAAGGTGACATTTACACGACGATTGCCAACGAACAAGGCATCACCAAAATCAGGGACGACATCAAAGATGACTTCTTGATTTTCTTGAACGGAGGCATCCGCAACTACGTTTACACGTTCTTCCATCAACATTTACCCACGTTGGCAGATTGGGCATTAAGGGGTAAAGGTGCCAAGAAGGGAATGGCGTGGTATGGGCAAAACATTGAGGCTCGAATCATGGCTCAGGAAGTCCCGCGTCACATCAATCAACCTGGGATTCCTAGTACTAAGCAAATTTATTTAAATACTCTCATATGTGGGGGTAACCCAGACGAGGGGATTTTATACATCCCCATGCACGACGGTTGGCTTGGCATCGAGCGTGACGAACAGCGCATCGCCAGCGTGGTTAGGAACGAGTTTCACCGGCATTTGAGGTATTGGGTGACAATCACCAGAAAGAAGTTGGAGACAGGTGAAGAAACCGTGCTGGTCAAAGGGGCTCCGCCAGACGCCAGTCAGGTTGCCGACGAGTAAAGTTCCACGAGGGGTGAAGGAACATCATCAGTCGTCCTTTGACGGCCTCTGACGGACTGGCGAACCTTCCATTGGGTTCAAAAACGCAACTGTTGCGTTTTTGTTGGCTATTCCAATTCGAGCATTTCACGGTGTATCAGCGCGGGCTTAATCCAGACAGGTTTTAGAATCAACCAGCCTTCTCCGCATCGTTGATTTCTTAGATGTCCACGCCGCCAGTGCATTCTCTTGCCCGGCCCGATACCGTCAACAGTTCCTATGCGCTGAGTCGAATGCCTCTTCCCAATAAAACACGGGTTCCATAAGGCATCGGTTTTAATCGTGCCATTCTTTCGCTCACGATGTTTTCTGGCTGGCTGGTCGTCAATTGTATCGACAAATGCGTTTGGTTGGGTGGAAAGGATAATGAGGAGTTTCATCACCAACTCAAAAACATAAATGGCCACCTCGCCAGAATTGGTGTCGCATGAATTATCCGCTATGGCCTCGATTGCAAATGCCTCTTCCTGCGTGAACGCAAGATTCTTTTTGAACTTGATAGCGGCTGCAATTGTTTCGCCAATATTCTCGTATAGCAGATTACAGGCGACAAAACGAAGTCTTCCGTCGTCTCCCACAACGTCTTGGCTTATGTGTAGGAAGCCATCTCGCGTTGAAACCATGACAAACGGAATGTGAACGCCAACCTTGCTTTTAATCCAATCACAAGGCAAAACCAACAGAAAACCTTGCATTGGAAAATGCAGTTGTGCAAAAGTGAAGGATTCCAACATCTCTGTTTGGTCAACAGCTTCAAGAAATGCTTCGTCCAAGAAATATGTCGGAACATATTTTTCAACCAGAACTTGTGAGAAGAACAACCGAGCATAACGCCGTTTTAGTAGCTGCGGCAAATTGACATAAGGTTCAGTGTAATTGATAAACATGAAGTTTATCAGCGAAAAGTATTTTGGGTTCAGGTATTCCAACGGAGTGATAATTCGCCGTGGGTAATAAGCCATCACCTGTTCTTTTATGTAATGTTTTGGCAGATTTTCGAGAATGGCATCCAATGCTCTGTGGTTCATAATTTATCCTTGGAATACAGTTTAATCTTCAACTTCGATTTCTTTTAGAACATAACGAGCATCCAGTTCGTTATCTGAAAAATCAATTGAGGCAAAGCCAGCTTCGGACACATAAAGAACCGGGTCTTTGAACTCTGGGTTTGCCTTCAGAATTCGTTTCAGAGTGACCGCTTCAAAAGCCACCGGTCGCTTGATTGTGTCCAAACCGTTTACACACGAAACACTCATACGGATGCTGTCACAAAGGCGCTTTTCGGAATACCCAAAGGCGATGCAGAGTTTGTTAGTCCGCTTGCTGACAGCAACCGTGAATAATCCACCGCTGTCATTTCCCAATGCAGAGTGGGCCTTGGGAAATTTCTCTTTGATATAATCATCAAGAACAATGGCCGCATCCCAATTGCAATCAGGTTTTATCAACGGCAAAGTCTTGAACTCATCCACACATTGCGTCTGGTGTCGGAAATGCACCCCGTCGGCAGAAACCTTCAATGCCGCGACTTCACCCGATGGGAATTTCTCCAAAGAGAGTGAAATTGTATCTGCGGAAGATTTCTTAACGAATCTTTGCACGTCGTTCAGGTCGCCGATGCCGATGTCCCCGTTTTCAATTCCATAGACATCCTTTAATTTTACGGATGCAGAAAAGTTGGGCTTGCGAGAGATGCCCTCATTATTTGAAACGCTGACGTGGATTGTATCACCATATTTTCGCCATAGTGCAGATTTTATGAGACCACCCAAATAATGCTTTTGGATAAATCGAACAAGTTTTGTTGTTTGCATAATGAATTTGTATAGATGGCCCAGCAGTCCGCCCGTCCAATTGACGGACTGCCAGGCGCATGGATTTTTGTCCCATGTTATGCAGCCACTGTTTCGGCCACTTCAGGACGTTCGGGATTCAACTCCATCGCAAAATCAGGAGCGATTTGCGAGAGCGAGATGTTGGCCCCCGTTGTTTGGTTCGCCAGAATGAAGGACTTCACAACTTCATTCAGAACGACGCCGGTTTTTGTGCTGATTTCGTCTTCGGGACGCAAATCCTTATGTTCACGTTTTGAAACCCATTCTTGAAGGATTTCAAAGAGGGCTGCCCCATAATTTGCCTCTTCATCCGAACAAGGCTTGTCGTTTATTACCGTCCACGCCGACAGGTTCCAGTTGACCTTATCTGCACCGGTGATGGCTTCGCGAACATGGGAAATCGCCTTCTGGCGAACCTCGTTGCGTTTGTTGTCGTATTGCCCTTTGTTGGTTTTTTTTATTTCTGTTGGTGAATCAGAACTTTCAGTCTCAGGATTCACCGCTTCAGCTTCTACGCTTTCGGATTCAGGTTTCGCGTTACAGATGCCGACACGAACATATGCCTGACGAAGCCCCTCGGTTTCTGAGAAGAACGAGGCATCAGCTTCAGCTTCCTCAGCGACACGCATATAATTTTCCACTGTTTTTTTACTGATTGAAGGAACATTTTCTTTCACCCACTTTTGCCAGTTGCCATGACCGGCGAGTTTTTTCGCCTTGCGGAGATAATTCCCGGCCTTGATAGCGAGCTCAAACGTCGTTTTGGCGAGGTTCGCGGCAATATTGTCGTTCGAGACTATTTTAGTTTGTAGCAGATTGACCTCCGCGGCATAGCCGTTGAGTTCCTGCTTTTGAGTTTCGGTCAACTGCGTGTTGTTCTTGGACTTTTTCATTTGTTTTCTCTTTCGTTTTTGAGCATGGAAAGTGCGTAGGCACACTCCGTGCGTGTTGTTTGTTTTGGGTGATTTCATTTGGCGGAAAGCCGTGTCTGTTGTAGAAATACAGACCTAACTTTCCGCTACCTCTGCGATGTCACCGCCGTCGCCGAGGTTGAGTTCAGATTATACCTGTCAAGCCACAAGTAAACCCTTCCAACATCGCCAATGGTTATGCGGGTTTCCTTGTAATTCACTTTGAATTCGGAAAAAACAACACATTTATCTGCATTGGCGATGTCAGGCTTGCGTAGTATGAATTCTGCGTTCATTCCACACTCACTTTATCAAAGATTTCAATGACTTGAATCCTTGCAACATGTGCAATGGTTATTGGGAATTTGTTGACGCAATTCTTCAATTTGCCAGAATCGCTTAATGAATTTTGATTCTCCACTGGGGCGCCTGAAGCGACTGGAAGCACAATTGATAAAAGAAGGTAGAATCACCTCACAAGTGGGACAACGCGTTCAACAGATGATTCAGGATGAATCCAGAAAATTAAAAAAAGCTGAAGTTGATAAAATCGAAGAAGCTGAGGTTTATAAAATCCAAAAGCAAATAAGCAAAAAGGAATGGCAGGAAAAATCCAAACTGGAACGCCAACAGAAACACGAAGAAAGAATTGCATATTTGTTGGCGCATCCATCGGAAATAGTCACCCAAATTGAACAGCGAGATGTCAGACGCAAACAGCGAGAAACCGAGGAAAAACTGGCAAGGCTGACTCAGCAGAACATCCTCGACGAATGCAGTTCGCAGGGTCAATGCAAAGTCACTGAGGACGACCTAAAACATGCGTTCCCGAAAGAGGTTTCACCCATTGGTAAAAATATTTTTAGGCCGCAGATTGACATCAAGGAATTCAACAAATTTTTGCTGGCAAAAAAACTCTCTTTTTCGCTCCCTGACTTCGTTTTCAAGAAGTTGACATGAAAGCGGCTCTGGTGATTTGCCGGGGTCGTGTGTGCATCAAATCTGACACACCACTTATCCTCAAACTTTTTTCCTCTTCAAATCTTGCAGCTCTTTTTTTGTGAGTTTCAGAAGAGCAGCCTTCTTCATTTCTACTAATTCCTTGGATATTCGCTTCATTGAGTCTTCATGACTTTCCGGCTTGGTGTTACTGAATGGACCAGTTGGAACCGGTTTGGGCGTCCCAATTAAAACCAACAGTTTTTTAGCTCCGGCATTATTAATAATCTTGTTCATTTTAATTGATGGTAATAACCAGATATTTTATCGTTCAATAACGCAACCATTGCGTTTTTGATTCAACCGAACGTCACGCTGGCTTCCGCGCATTAAAAACCCGCCGCGAAGGCGGGTGTGCAGTTCGTTCGCAATTACCAAACAGATTCCGACCCCCTACCCGAAGAACTGGACGAACAATATTGGTGAGTCGGAATTTTGAGACCCCAATTATGCGGCCTTGAGCGAGTATTTCCCGTCGGCCAAAGTGAACACCGCCTTGGGGCCGGTGGATTTCTTTTTCAGGATGTTCTTAATCTTCCACGGCGAGAACACACTGCCGACCGCCTCGATGATGGATTCAACCGTCATCGGTGAACCATCGGTGGTGAGAATTTCAGTGATTTTGTCGTCAACCTTCGGGCGAAGTGACGCCGGTTTCCACGTAGGGTCAAGTTCGAGGATGTCGGCCTCAACCTGTAAAATCTCAGTGGCCAGCTCAATTCGACGTTGCTTCAACGGCTCAGCGAGCGCCGTCTTTTGGACCTTCAATTCCTCAATCTGTTGATTCAACGCGGCCAATTGTGCGTTTGCCGAGGTTTTGGTTCCGTTGCCAGTTTTCTTCGTGTCAGTTTTCATTTTCGTTGTCATTTTTGTTGTTTCGTGGTGTCGAGTTGTTCGGCACGACTGGACTGGACCATGGGACGCAAAAACTGGCAACAGCACCGGGAAGAATATTTACGGTAGAGAACGGAGGTGTAAAACCAAGATTCTATTTTTTATGAAGTGTCATCAAGTCGTGAGTTGGCCGGCTGTAGTCTCGCAATCCGGTTGTATAAAGATGCCAAAACTCTTTTGTCTTTTTATCCCATTGCATACGGTCAAGGCTTTGTGCGCCACCATGCGCCCAATAAACAGCCATTGTGCATTTTTCGGGATTTACCACAATTTGTGAAATCAAGTCTTTCAGCGTGGAAGCAATTTTCGCTCGTCCAAGTGGGTTTTTAATATTCGTTTCCATCTCCCTGCAAAATTCATTGAACTTGCCAGGGATGCTTGCCGAAAGTTTGTCGCCCGCGAGGTCGGAATCCAGTTTGTTTTCAAGCTCTGCCTGTTTCAGTTCCAAGTCCTGAATTTCCTTCATTATTGACGTGGGCGGCACGGTTTCTGACTTGCGGATTAGGTTTAGGAAATTTGATAATTCCTTTTTGACCGCTTCAATCTGCAACCGTGTTGCTGCCGCGTTATTCGAGGGTTTCTGAAAAGTATCGAACACTCGACAATCTGTTAAACAAATCTGAAACACTTCCTCAAGGACATTCGTCGCAACCACCTTGTAGGAACATTTCTTGTGCTTGTGAGCATTGCCGCAAACCAAATAGCTGTAACCGTGCCTTGACCTGACCAAGTGAATTAGGCTTGCACCACATTTTTCACATTTAATTAAACCGGCAAACAAATTGTTCTGCGAAGGATTTTTGGTATATCTAAACCCGGCTCCCTTGTAGCAGTTTCGCTGTTTTAGTTTGGCCTGAACTGCGTAAAATAAGTCATCTTCGATAATCCGTGGGAAATAGTTCTGAATCTTTCCGCCATCTTCAATTCGTTTTCCATCAATGATGGTTTTAGGCTGAAAACTCCCCAGAACTGATTCACTGGTCAGCGTATTGTGTATAATAGCCTTGTTCCAATCTTTTCCGTGAAAAGATTTTATCCCCTTTTCGTTGAACATCCGAATTACCGTCACGATGCCGATGCCTTCATTGGACAGTTGGAATAGCTTCTTAACAGTGGCAACATGTTCGGGGATTTTAACAATCTTGTCGTCTTTGACTGTTAGCCATCCCGGAACTTTCTTTGTGTAAATCTTCGTCGCTGCGTCGAGCCTTTTTTGTTTCCAGTTCGCCTTACCACGGAAGATACGTTTTTGCCGTTCCTCATTTGCGAGTGTCGTTTTGAGGGAAAGAATTAAAAATGATTGTGATGACTGCCAATTCTTTCGGTTCAAAACCTGATTGTCTCTCAAGGAAATGATGGTGACGCCAAAATCAAGTATCTTGGAAATTAGATTCAGTGAATCCAGCGGCAGCATTCTTGAAATTCTGTCAACGTCTTCAATCAGCAAGAATTTTGGAACGGAGCCACGGGCCAAATCATCCAGCATTGCCGCCAACCCCTTTCTGTCATCCGAACTTTTACCGCCTGAAATACCCAAGTCTTTGTAAATTTTGACCAGTTTTTCTCCGTGTTCCTTGCACCATCGTTCCGCGCCTTGCGTCTGACGTAGTTCCGATTGACCGTCAGCCTGTTCCGGTGTTGAATATCTCAAATATAAAATTGCATTATTCATTTATGGAAACAATACCACAAGTTGTCACCCGTTTCAGTCACATTGTCATCTTTTGGACCGACCCGGCCCGGCCGGACGCCGCTGACGCCGTCATCGCCGGCGGGAACCAATACCTCAAAAACATTCCCGGCCTGGTGCAGTTCCATATCGGCAAAATGGTGGGCAGCCCGCGGCCGGTGGTGGATCAAAGCTATCAGGTCGCGCTCAACACCGTTTTCACCAGCAAACAGGCGCAGGACGATTACCAGGTGCATCCGCAGCATCTGGAATTCATCGCGCGCTGCGTTAAACCGCTGGTGAAAAAAATCATCGTTTACGATTTTGAATGATTGGCCGGAACGGTTGCTCATTCAAATTGTAGGCGTCGAGGTGACGAGACTCATTCTGAACTCCCGGCAAAATCGGAGCGAATCGTGTGATCATCCCATTGGTGTGGTAAAAATTCACGGCTAGAGCGTTTGAAGAAATACTGTAGCCGTTCGGAGCGAGGATTTTTGGGTTTTGGCGAGGCTTTGGCTAAGGAGCAGGTTCAAAGCAACCCTGTGACTGAGCCGAAACGAAGCCTAAACCCAAAAAGACCGCCCTCTTCCTTCAGTCAAGCCGAACGGCTACAGTTTTTTTGAAAATGCTCTAGGATCGCTAGCGCCGTAGGCGCGACCTATTTGTAGAATGACCAGCCAACAAATGATTCAAGCTCCGTCTGGAGCGAAATGGTGTCCGTCCGAAAGGACCGCCCCGACGGGGCTGGAGATTTATTTGGATTTGGAAACTACCAAGATTCCGCTCCTACGGAGCTACGGCAGCCGCCCAGACGCCGGGGCCTTTGTGAAACAATGATCGCCGGCCGGAGCCGGAGAACCACCCCGGGTAACAATACATTCAGGCCGGCCAGACCACCCGGCGCCGCACGGTTGCCATGGGGTCTTTACCCCATTGGTGAACCCGGCGGCCTATGCGACAATATTCCTTGCAAGGAGCCGTTTCCTGGCAACGACCCATGAATGCAATCGCCTGCGAAACCTGCGGTTTGGTTCAGCAATTGGCCCACGTGCCGCCGCGCCATCTGGCGAGGTGCGCCCGTTGCGACGGGATTCTCCAGCGCCACCGCCCGAACAGCCGCGCGCGAACCGCGGCCTTGACGCTCGCGGCACTCTGCCTTTATGTGCCCGCAAATATTTATCCCATCATGACCATGGACTATCTGGGGCTGCGCACGCAAAACACTGTTTTGGGCAGCGTCCGGGCCTTGTACCGGGACGGGATGTGGGCGGTGGCGGTCCTGGTCTTTGCCGCGAGCATCCTCGTCCCGCTGCTGAAACTGCTCGGCTTGTTTTTTCTCGTCGCGAACCGTGGGTCACGTTGGCAGCGGGTGCGCACCGGGGTTCACCGGACCATCGGCCTGATCGGGCCGTGGGCCATGCTGGATGTGTTTCTGCTGGCCTTGATGGTGGCGCTCATCCGGTTTGGGAATTTTGCCACGGTGATTCCCGGTCCGGGCATTGTGGTTTTCGCATCCGTGGTGGTTTTGACAATTCTGGCTTCGGCGAGCTACGACCCGCGCCTCATCTGGAAGGAGGAGCTGCTTGAACCCCTTGAACCAGGCTGAATCCGGGGCGCGCGAGCTGCCCCGGGCGAAAATCACCCGGCAGTCCCGCCTGTCCCTCGTCTGGGTCGTGCCGCTGGTGGCCGCCCTCGTCGCCGGCTGGCTCGTGTTCAAATACGTCCGGCAGCTGGGCCCGGTCATCCGCATTCAGTTCAGCGACGCAAACGAAATCAAGCCCAACCAAACCACCCTGCGCTATCGCGGGGTGCAGGTGGGCGAAGTCCTTTCGGTGCAATTGACCCCCGACGCGCAACAGGTGGAAGTGCGGGCGCGGCTGGACCGGTCGGCGGCCGGTCTGGCGCGGGCCGGTTCCGTGTTCTGGATTGTGCGGCCCGAGGTGGGTGCGGGCGGTTTGCATGGGCTGGAGACCATCGTCTCGGGGTCCTACATCCAAGTGGAACCGGGCGGCGGCGGGGAACAAACCAAGTTCATCGGGGCGGAAGAACCGCCCCTGCTTAAGTCAGCCGCCGGTGGACTGGAAATCATCCTGACCACACCCACCCTCGGCTCGTTGTCCATTGGCGCGCCCGTTTATTATCGCGGCCTGGCCGTGGGCACCGTGCAATACTATGTGCTGGCGAACGATTCCACCGCCGTCAATGTCCATCTTTTGCTGGAGACGAATTTTGCGCCCCTGGTGCGGATGGATTCAAAATTCTGGAATGCCGGCGGCATCAGCGCCCACTTCGGGTTGTTTTCCGGACTCAGCCTGGGGGCGGAGAACCTCAAGTCGCTGGTCATCGGCGGCATCGCCTTTGCCACGCCGTCTCCGCCCGGAGTAATGGCGACGAACGGCGCAATTTTCCCGCTCAATGACAAAGCGGATTCCAAATGGCTCGACTGGTCGCCGGCCATCATCATCACCAACGCCCCGGCCAAGGCGTCGCCCAGTCCGCCGGCCTCGCTCCTGTTGAACGGCGCCAGCCTGAATGCAAAATAGCCGGCGCACTTCCTGCCGGCTCATCCCGTTGGTGTGGTAAAATAAATTACGGCAGACGCCAGCGGCCTGTGCCAGCGTGGATTAACAATTTGGCGTCGCGCAAGACTTGCAACTGCTGGCGGATTTTGTCTTTGATGTGGCGGTTGTCGGGATGAAGATTTTCCAATTCACGGGCGTGGGCGTAAATATCCTCGTTCGTAAATTCCTTCCAATCCTGTAGCGGCGCTCTGTGAGCGTCGTTGCGCCGGCGGTCACAGACCGCCGCTACAACATTCAAAACATCCAACGTCCAGCCGCGTTCCTTCACTGAAAGTTTTTTGAGCGGTTTGACCTTTCGGAATTTCTCGCGCACTTCTGATGGCGGCGTGATTTGTGTTTCGTTGACGATGGCGATGCGGGCTTCGGCGGGGATGCGGTTCAAGGCAAAGTTGCAGCCGACCCAGCCAGCGCGCTGCGCGGTGGAGGACAGCGGCTTGCGCTTGATGATTGCGGACGGCGGAAAGGCAAAATGTGGCACCAGCAGCAGATTGCGGACGCTCCATGTCGCCAAATCGTATTGCATGAAATAGTAGCTGGGGGCCTCATCATTCTTTATGGCTTTCATCATCGCACCGTAAGCGCCGTCGGTGATGGAATCGCGGATGGGCGCGCGCTGGCTTTTGAGTTGATACCAGAATTCGCAACGGGGGCAGGAATAATCGCTTGCCGGATGACCCGGCTCCAGCCAGGTTAGTTTGGGCGAAGAACAATTGGGACAGAAAAGATTTTGCTCGCCCCAGGCTTCCGTGACGACCCGCGCCCGCTGTGAGCCGCTGGAATAAGCAGTGGCGAGCGAGCCGGTCATGGAAAGGTTCACCCGGCAATTAGATCATTGTGGCTGAATGGATTCAAGCCGCCATCCAGCTGACGCGAGATTTGCCGTTTAATTTAATTTGTCAAATTGGCATTAGCAAATACCGCACACTCGTAAACATTCTGGATAGCTAATGCCGGTAATTTCCGGCGGCGAGACTTGCGCTGCTTTCTGAACAAGGTGAAACTTTCCGCATGGAGTCTGAATCCCGTGAACCGTGGTGGCGTGAATGGCCGCTGGCCCTGGCCGTCGTCACGCTGGTGCTGGCGTTGCTCGCGCACGGCTGGCTGGCCACCGCCCTGAACCAGCCCGGGTCACTGGTGCTTCTGCTCGCCGTGATCTGTGGCGTCATCCTGGCGGCGGCCATCGCCATCGTGCGCCACGCGGAAATCCTGGCGCACCGGCTGGGCGAACCCGCGGGGACGCTGCTCCTGACGCTGGCGATCACCGGCCTGGAGGTGGCGATGGTGGCGTTCGTGATGTCCACCGGCTCGGACAAGCCGACGCTGGCGCGCGATACGATGTTTGCCGTGGTCATGCTGGTGCTGAACGGTTTTCTGGGGCTCGCCCTGCTGCTGGGCGGCCTGCGCCACCACGAACAACGGTTCAATCTCCAGAGCGCGAATGCGTTTCTGGTGATGATTCTGCCGCTCACCGTGCTCGGGCTCATCCTGCCGAACTACACGCAGGCCACGGCCGGCCCGACGCTCTCCACCTTTCAGATGGTGTTTCTCTCGGTGATGTCGGTGGGCATCTACGTGGTTTTCCTGTTTATCCAGAACCACCGGCATCGCGGTTTCTTCACGGTGCCGGAGGCGCCGGCGGCACCGGCGGCACCGGGGCTGGAACCTCATTCGGCGCATTCGACGCTGTATCACGCGGCGATGCTGGGGGCTTACGGCCTGCCGCTGGTGCTGCTGGCCAAGCAGATGGCCGCGCCGCTGGATGCCCTGGTGTTCAAATTGGGCGCGCCGCCCGCGCTCGGGGGGTTCATCATGGCGTTGCTGGTGCTGACGCCGGAATCCATCGCGGCCATCCGCGCGGCCCTGGCCAACCAGATGCAGCGTTCGGTGAACATCTTGCTGGGCTCGGTGCTGGCGTCCATCGGGCTGACCATTCCGCTGGTCATCGCGGTATCGCTCGTCACCGGCCGGACGCTGGTGCTGGGCATTGATGCAGTGGGCACGGTGATGCTGCTGCTCACACTGCTGACGAGTATCCTGACTTTTTCCCAGCCGCGCACAAACCTGCTGCTCGGCTGTGTCCACCTGCTGCTCTTTGGCGCTTATGTCATGCTGATGTTCGATCGTTGAGTCCCGACGGTGTTTGCCCACGGCCACCAGGTTGTCGGCAGCAGTGGCCGTCGGCCAAGGCCGGCGGACGTTGAACTGGGGCGGCGGTTGCGTTAGCTTCAGCGCATGGCAAAAAATTTGGCCGCGGCCAAGGTCGACTCATCGCCTGAAGCCGCGGTCGCGCCGGTGCCTTCGGCCATTTCCCTCGCGGCGGTGAAACGCTTTTTGCCATGGCTGGTGGCGGTGGCGTTCTTCATGCAGGCGCTGGACACGACGATCCTGAACACGGCGGTTCCGGCGATTGCCAAGGCGCTGGCCATCACGCCGTTGAGCATGAAGGCGGTGCTGTCCAGCTATACGCTGAGCCTTGCCGTCTTCATCCCGATCAGCGGCTGGATGGCGGATCGCTTTGGCACGCGCCGCGTTTTTGCCTGGGCGATTGGGACGTTCACCCTGGGCTCAATGCTGTGCGGCCTGGCCAACAACATTCATCTGCTCGTGGCCTGCCGGGTGCTGCAGGGTTTTGGCGGGGCGATGATGGTGCCGGTGGGACGGTTGACGCTGGTGCGGACCTTTCCCAAATCCGAACTCATCCGCGCGATGAGTTTCGTGGCCATTCCGGGCCTGATCGGCCCGATGCTCGGCCCGGTGGCCGGCGGTTTCATCGTGGGCTATTTTCATTGGCGATTGATTTTTTTCATCAACCTGCCGGTGGGTCTGCTGGGACTTTATTTTGTTTATCGGCATTTGCCCGATTACCGGCAGGAAAATTCGCCGCCGCTCGATCTCGCGGGCTTGATCTGGTTCGGCACGGGCATCGGGTTGCTGGCGTATGTGCTGGAAGTGTTTGGCGAACATACGTTGGGCGACGGCACGCTGCTGGCGTTGCTGGCCGTGTCCGCCGTTTGTCTCGTTGCTTATGGCCTGCGGGCGGGGCGCATCCGGTTTCCCCTGCTGCGGCTGACGCTGTTTGGCATCCGCACTTTTCGCGCATCGGTCAGCGGCAGCTTTTTCACGCGTTTGGGCATCGGCGGAATTCCATTTTTGTTTCCGCTGCTGTATCAGGTGGGGCTCGGCTTCACGCCCATCCAATCCGGCCTGCTCATCATGCCGCAGGCGGCGGCCGCGTTAAGCTTGAAGTTCGGGCTGCGGAAAATATTGCAGCGGTTCGGCTACCGCCGCGTTTTGATTTTCAACACGTTGATGCTCGGCGTGATGACCCTTTCCTTCGCGACGATCGGCGCGGGGACGCCGGTCTGGCTGATCGTGACGCAGGTATTCATTTTTGGAATGTTCACCTCGCTCCAATATTCCAGCATGAACACGCTGGTCTTTGCGGACGTGCCGGAGGAGGCAACCAGCGGCGCGAGCGCCATCACCAGCACGGTGCAGCAAATGTCCATCAGCTTTGGCATTGCGATCGGCTCGCTGCTCACGGCGTTTTTTATACCCGACCGGCTGCATGTGAGCGCGCCGCAGCTGATCCACGGCATTCATCTCACGTTCCTGATCCTGGGCGGCTGGACCATTGTTTCATCCTATATTTTTCTGGAGCTGAAAAAGAATGACGGCAATACGTTGAGCCTGCATCAGGCCCTCCCCCATGCCGGGTAAGGCAAATCGACTCGGGTGATTTTGGGTGAACGTGGATCGGCGCAGCGGGCCCGGAGCGTCCGGCTCCGCAATATTGACCGGCACGTTTCGTAGCTGATCGTTTCCGAGGCTTGTATCCGGAATTATCGCCCGGTAATCTTGTGGCCACACCAACCGGAAACCGAATGAGCGAATTCATTTTTTCCTGCCCGGCCTGTGGCCGGCAACTTTCCGGCGACACCGGGCAAGCGGGCGCGGATATCAATTGTCCGGCGTGCCATGCCCTGATCGTCGTGCCAAACGCAGGAGTCGCCGCCGCCGCTCCACCCTCGACCGGAGCTCCGCCGCCGGTTGCTGGAGGCAACGCCCTGCCCGTTGCCGTCCATAATTCCGGACTGGCCATGGCCTCGCTGATCTGTTCGCTAAGTTCGTTGATCATCTGTGTGGGCTGGCTGCCGGGAATCATTTGTGGCCATCTGGCCAAAGCCCGCTTCCGCCGGGATCCGTCACTCAAGGGCCAGGGCTTGGCCACCGCCGGCCTCATCCTTGGCTATTTGATTTTGGTGCTGGAAGCGGGCACCGTCAGCGTCAAGGTGTGGTCCTTTTCCCACGCCGTGAAACAGGGATTCGACCATGCCCGGGAGACGCTGGCCACCAACGATTTCATCACCCTCGCCACCAACGTTCCGGCGGCGGACGAGGCCGGCCCCTCCGCGCCAACGACCTTGGAAACCAACCTGCCGCCGGCCACCCTGCCGGTAGCAGCTGCCGCCGCCGTGGCCTGGACCACCAACCTCGACGAGATGACCGTTCCCGAGCATCCCGTCAGCGGGCAATTGCACGGTGTGGATTTCACCCTCAAGCGGGCAATGTTCAGGCCGGGGACTTTGAGGATGATTACCGAAAACGGACTGGCGCTGGAAGTTCTCGGGTTGGCAAAATCTCCGGAAGGTCAGA
>Ga0302277_1000247_pt1 | contig 43155 bp, 41 predicted proteins | sample III_Bog_N3_1_FD_198759 | JGI IMG/M metagenome (GOLD analysis project Ga0302277, IMG submission 198759) | Peat permafrost microbial communities from Stordalen Mire near Abisko, Sweden - III_Bog_N3_1 | ecosystem: Environmental > Terrestrial > Soil > Wetlands > Peat | place: Sweden: Abisko... | reverse complement strand
TGGCCGTTTTATGGCACAACATCTGGCCCCATTCTTTGATGTTGTTGTGTATGACCGCCATGTTGAAGCAATCAATTTGTCTGAAGAAAAACGTCTCAAAAGCGGAGATCTACAGGAGGTTGCGTCCTCGTCTATTGTTGTCATTGCTGTTCCTGTACAAAGATTTGAAGATGTTTTGCATGAAATGGCGCCATGGGTGAAGCCAGGAAGTTTGATCTTGGATGTCGCTTCCGTCAAAATTAAAACCACTCATTTAATGCAAACCATTTTACCGGCTCATGTCGATGTTGTGGGTACCCATCCTCTCTTTGGGCCACAAAGTGGCAAGAATGGTATTGAGGGTTTAAATATTGTGGTAGCAAATATTCGAGGTCAACGGGAGGCTTGTGTTGCAACCTTTCTTGAGGAGAAACTTAAACTTAATGTCTTCAAAGCAACCCCCCAAGAACACGACAAAGAGCTCGCTTACGTTCAAGGTCTTACTCATCTCCTTGCGAAAGTCGTTGTGGCAATGGACTTGCCCAAGTTTCGATTTACGACAAAGACCTATGATTATATGGACCAAATGGTCGAAATGATCCGTTATGATTCGGAAGATCTTTTTCGTGCGATTGAACGAGAGAACCCCTTCTCCATTGAGGCGAAGAAAGCTTTCTTCAAAGCGGCACGTGATCTTGAAGACCATCTAATGAAAGATTAAGGCGGGCTTACGCTTGACCATTGAATTTCAGGGAATCCAAAAATTTTAAGGGGGCCAAAAAAGAGTCCTCCCAGCTGAACGGTAATGGGAAGATCAATGGCTTCATGCTCACCACTGCCGGATTTTTTTGCGAAGAGAGTTAAGGCGGAGTCCATCATCGCTTCTTGATTCTTTGCAATAAACCCATAATCCATGAGCGTTTTGAGAACTGTTTGATAGCCCTCCAGCGTGCTTGAGAAAGCCCCTTCAGGTTGTAAGTCATCGTCGAAACCCATAGTTCCTTTTGCGGTCATGTCCATAACACCCCACTGCATGTGGAGATTGTCAAATTCAACAACACCACTATCTTGATTCCAGATGTTCATCGACGATTTGTTACGGAAATCAGGCACTTTATCCATAACGCGTAGATCCGCTGTCATCGTTGTAATAACCGGACCAAAGGGTGTGTGCAGAGCATCAGGCACCGTAACATGAAAGGCTTGGCCATTGATCGTAAGACCTGTTTCATGGTGATCTTTCGGCTCCGTTTCAGGTTGCAGAGCGGAAGCTTCGAGCTGTTCAGCATTAAAGACATAATGAGGTGCTAGGCCTATATGCGCATTGTTGAGAGAAACGCGGCTTGCTTTCCATGTACCATCTTTGGCGAGCTCGACATAAGCATTACCTTCTTCACCACCAAGGATGAAAGCGCCAGTATCATCCGTTAAAGGGGCTGAAATTTCAACATGGCCTTTAAATTTTGCCCTAAATATTTGCCACTGCCAGGGACGTGATGAAAGCTCCATATGGTCGGCCGAAAAAAGAATGTCATCATTATTTCTCCAGCGCAAATTATCAAAACGGAACATAATATGATGAGGAAAACCAACCGTCATACGGTTTTCATAACTTAATTGATAGCCGGCCGCGCGTTGGGCTGTAATCCAACCATTAATTACGGTATGATACTGTGCCACAGCCATAAACCAAGCGGTGATCCATAAAAGAATGCCAATACTTCCGATAAGGAAGGTTATTTTCAAGTAATGGTGAATCTTGGGAGCTAATGAGATCATGCAGCTACTCTAACAAGTTGAGTTGAAGATGACCTTAACAGAGAGTCGGCCTTCGTCTACTGGGTTGATCTCTGGAAAAGAACGGCAAGGATAAGGAAATATAAAAAGGGAGCCGGAATGTGGAGGCAATAATCACAACCAACATTCCGGCGGCCATGCCTTCAAGGTGAAGTTTTATGATACGCTGCACCTTGTACTCTACTCTAGGCCAGGGAAAGCTAGACGCAGGGGCGTGTTGAGTCAATTAAATGTTCTTGATTTGTTCACATATTTTTTTTATTTATTCATAAGGAAATTTATAACCAATTGAATTATATATAATATTATGAAACCTAGCGATGAAGCATTATCTGATTTTGTTCAACCTTTTCAGTTTGAATCCAATAATTTGCGTGGGCGGCTGGTGCGGCTTGGTCCTTCCTTGGATCTCATTTTACATCAACATGCCTATCCCCAAGCCGTGGGCGCCTTATTAGCGGAAGCTGTCGTAATCGCAGCTGCTTTGGGCACCTCCCTTAAATATGAGGGCGTTTTTACATTTCAGGCCAAAGGAGATGGCCCGGTTCGCCTGTTGGTCGTGGATATAACCAACAAAGGAGGGATTCGCGCTTACGCTCAATTTAACGAAGAGCGACTCGCTCAGTCGACAGCCAATACCCCTTTGTTAGGAAAAGGGTATCTGGCTTTTACAGTGGACCAAAATCAGAACAGTGATCGTTATCAAGGTATTGTCGAATTGCAGAGCGGTTCTTTAGCTGAAGCTGTGCAGCATTATTTTCGACAGTCAGAGCAATTACCCACAGGCATTATGGCAGCGGTCGCGTGTGATGCTTATGGGCGATGGCAGGGTGGCAGTTTGATTATTCAGCAGATGCCCCATGACGGAGGTATTATCTATGATAGCACGTCGAATGTTGATGATGATTGGTATCGTGCCATGATGCTCATGGGAACATGTACATCCCAAGAGCTGACGGATCCGTTTCTTTCCGCGCATGATCTCCTCTATCGTTTGTTCCATGAAGAGGGGGTTCGTGTTTATGAACCCCAAGCTTTTCAACATCAATGTCGATGCTCTGAAAAGCGTGTTGAAGATATGCTACGTTCTTTGCCGCGCGAAGAAATTGAAAAACTAGCTATCAATGATGTTGTTGAAGTTACATGCGAATTTTGTAATCGTCATTATCGCTTTGAAAAAGAACGTCGTGAGACCCTTTATAGAGAGGTGACGCCTCCAATTCAAGAAACGTAAAAGCCATCAATTCTTTTGGAGAGGGCGTGCCACAAGGTCAATAACGACATTGACGGCATGGTTGACATATTCTTCACTGCTCCAGTCACCTTGCCCAACTTGAAAATCAAGGCGGCTTAAAGGCACTTTACTTTGGGCGTGCCAATGATCCCCTTCGGACTTAAGCGTAAAAGGAAGCGCCAGAGCATGGGACATCCCTTTAATCGTCAATGTTCCTTGCGCTAAATATTGATCGACGCCGGTTTTGACAATGTGGTCGGATTGAAATTGAGCTTGAGGAAAAGCTGCACTATTAAACCAATCTTTTTGAGGTAAATAATGATCGCGATCGTCATCCCCGGTTGTGGCACTTCCTGTATCAATAGTTGCAATGATATGACCCTTTTCAGGGGTTTGGGGGTCAAGATCAATGCGAACCTGAAATGTTTTAAAGGATCCCTCAAACGGAGAAGAACTCTGGACGCCCTGAAAACCCAATCGGCTTTGTGCATAATCAATAGCCCATGTTGACGATGGATCTGCTTTAGCAGTAGGGATCAGAAAAAAGACCGCAGCCATCCATAGGAGAATCTGTCTTCTTCTTATCATGGGGTCTGTCCGCGTAGTTTTTTTAATGCTTGGCGCATAAAGCCGGGGGCCATCCGTAACAAGACATCGTCACGATTAACGAGGTGATGTTTCCAAGCGGCTCCCGCATGGAGGACAATAAGTCCGGCCATAAGATAGGCGAGATAGCCATGTATACCACGAAAGAAATGGCCAATGGCTCGTTTGTTTTCAAGCGTCGGAAGAATGGGTAAATGAGGCCAAGGAATATAACCATAGAGCATGGTTGGAATATTCAAAGGAGATGCCGAAACCATAACCCATCCCGTGAGGGGCATACTAATTATAAGAATATAAAATAAAACATGCACAGATGATGCCGCACGACGCTCCCATAAAGTCATGGTCTTGAGTAAAGTCGGGAAATGATGCGTTAAGCGCCATCCCAGGCGCCCAAGGCTCAGGAAAAGAATCGTAATGCCAAGTGATTTATGTAATTGAACCGCTGAAAATTTGAGCGAGCCTTTAAAATCATCCATTATCCAACCGAGAGCTAACATCAACACAATCGCTAGGGCAATAATCCAATGCAGCGTTTTGGCGACGTTGTCATAGTTCCCAGCTTGAGAAGATGGGGGAGAGGGAGGCGTGGTCGACATAGGTAATTCTTAATCGGCCTTATTAAATTCGGTTTCGATTTGCAAGGTGACGTCATCACCAACCATAGGTATTAAGTTGGTCAATCGATAATCAGACCGATGCAAGACAGCCGTCGCACGGAATCCAACGACCTGTTTTTTAGTAAAAGGATGGGTGCCTGTGCCAACAAAAAGAGTGTCCAAGACGACGGTATGTGTGACGCCCATGAGGGTAAAGTCACCGGTGATTTTACCTGTATTATTTCCTGTGCGCTCTATTTTTGTCGCATGAAACGTGGCAACGGGGTATTTAATAACATCAAACCACTTGTCGCCGCGCAATTCTTCTTCGAGCTTGGCATTGTCTGTATCGACACTGTTCGGATAAAGAGTGACATCAAGATGACTTTGTTCGGGAGTGTTGCTGTTAAGATCAAGGCTTGCTTCCACTTTATCAAATCGGCCGGTGTAATAAGAAAAACCAAGGTGATTAACCTTGAATGTTACGCTGGTATGGGAAGGATCAATTTGATACGTCCCTGATGGGGCGTTTTTAATATCGGTGGTTGCTTCAGCAAAAGCAGGACTGACGGCCATAAGGGCTAAGGCGCAAGAAATGAGAAAAAGCGATTTCAGACCATGACACGACATAATAAACTCCATCGGAAAAAGGACCGCGAAAAGATTCCAAGCCAGCTATAGCATAAATCGACCCTCTAAAACTAGGTGCTATTTGACCTTGTTTCTTTGCGTTTATATGAGAATATGCTTGAGAAAATCTTTGGTTTTTTCTGGGCAATATGGATAAAGTTGACGTTGTTATCATAGGCGCTGGCGTTATAGGCCTTGCCCTGGCTCGGGCCTTATCCCAGAAAGGACGTGACGTTCTCCTTCTTGAAGAGGAGAAATCTGTTGGATCGGTGACGAGCTCACGTAATAGCGGTGTTATTCACGCGGGTATTTATTATAACCCTGGCAGTCTTAAAGCGCGTCTTTGCCGCGAGGGCCGTGACAGGCTCTATCATTTTGCGGCGGAACGAGGCCTTCCTCACCAGAGGTGTGGTAAACTTGTCGTCGCCACCTCCCCCAACCAAGAAAATGATTTACGGCAATGGAAAGCGAGAGCCGAACAAAATGGGGTCACCGATATGCGCCTTTTGTCATCCGCAGATGTTCGGCAGCTTGAACCTGAGGTTTCCTGTGTTGCGGCACTACTTTCTCCCTCGACAGGTATTCTCGATGTTCACCCCTATTTATGGGCACTTTTGGCGGATGCTGAAGGCGCAGGCGCCACGCTTGCGTTGCAATCCCCTGTTTTAAGAACAGCTATTCAAGACGATGGATTTATTGTGGATGTAGGGGGAGCAATGCCCATAACCATTCATTGCCAAGTCCTCATTAATGCAGCCGGATTAAAGGCCCAAGATGTTGCCCAACATATGCAAGGGTTTTCCCCATCAAAAATACCGCCCCTTGTGTTAGCGAAAGGAAATTACTTTAGTTTAACCGGTAAGGCTCCTTTCAAGCGATTGATTTATCCCTTGCCTGTGTTGGGCTCTTCGGGGTTGCATGCAACATGTGATTTGGGAGGACGTGTACGTTTTGGCCCTGACGTGGAATGGGTCGACGCCATTGATTATCGCGTCAATGAAAAACGTTTGCCGCTCTTTGAACAAGCCATTCGTTCTTATTGGCCTGGATTGCCTGCCGGCGCTTTGCAACCCGATTATTGTGGTATTCGTCCTAAAATAGCGCGGGCTAGTCCCCATGATACCGACTTTGTTATCCAGACATCTAAAGACCATGGCATCCCTAACCTCATTCATCTTTTTGGCATTGAATCTCCAGGACTTACATCTTCATTGGCTTTAGCCGATGAGGTTACACAAAGACTTGATTAGAATTTTCGCGTATCGTCGCTTGCTACCACACGCCGCAGAGCCATTTCAAGAATTTCCGATGTGATAAAGCGGTCTTTGGTCTTATTCTGTCGTTGCCGATAGATCGCCGCAGTCTGACATTGAACAACCGTATCTTCGATTTGAGCTGGGTTGGATACAGTCATAAGGAGGCGTGCAATAAACCCTTCATGGGATGTGTCGACTAAACAATACCCTGATTTTAGGGCGCGGTTTAGATAAAATTCAGCGACATCAGCCAACATGCGATGAACTTCAGATAAAAGAGGCATTTGTGGTACTGGCATAACAGGGGCCCCCGGCAAAGCGAGGGTGATACCAAACAGATTGTCAATTTCGCTCCCTGCAACGAGATGATTTGTTGTTCCTACGATCAGGATATGACTAAGTTCAGATGTGACTTCAATGAGGGCATCAAGTTCCATGAGAAGCTCTTCATCTTCACGAGCATCAATGAGATCGAGGCGCGGGAGCAGCAGCATGGTTTTTTGCTTGCGGGCGCGCTGGGCTAAATGTTTGGCGCGCGCCAAAGCATCAACATTGCGGGGGTTGTGAACGATAATAATACGATCAAATTTTGCCTCTTTGGCAATACATTTGGCCAAACTCTTTTTACCGGATAGCGCTGGCCCTGCGATAAGAATTTCATTACCTAGATGTAATTCACGATAAGCGTCAGGATGACGTGCGCGATCAATGAGATCGCGGATGTCAGTAAAAATATCATTCATACCCGCAACTTGACCGGTGTAAGAATTTACATCAATTATTTCAAGACTTAAAGCAACAGTATGATTGCGTTTGCGCTTATCTGCCACAAATTCCAAAAGGATAGGTAAAAGCACAACCGCTTCTAAAACAGCGGCAACAGTCAAAATTTGATCGGATAAAGATAGCATACGAAATGATCCTGCCTGGTCTAAATGGTCAATTTTTTCTTCACGGGATAGTGTGTACTCCCTAATTTATCTTTCTATTCTTTTTTCTCATCAAGAATCTACACCTCTTTCAACAGTCTTCGCTTGGAGGAGGATGCTTTGACTACATAGAGGCCCTTTTTATCTTGAAAGGGGCTGTCTTTGAGGGGGCTTCCCATAATTGGCGACCCAATGCTATGTCCTTATCATGAAAGTGCAACCACCTTTTCAAACCCCTTGGCGCACGGATGACTTTGACTTTGTGCTTCCTCCTCAACATATTGCTCAAAGGGCTGTTGAACCCCGTGATCATGCACGGTTATTACACGTAACACCCTCCAAGTTAGGGGATTATCAAGTGTTTGATTTACCCCGCTTGTTAAAAGCTGGGGATCTCCTGGTCATGAATGACACAAAAGTCATACCGGCACGCCTCCATGGTCAACGAGGAGCCGTCAAAATTGAGATTTTATTGCATAAAAAAGAAAAGTTACAACAATGGCTGGCCTTTGCGCGTCCTGGTAAAAGATTGCATGTGGGCGATGTTATTGTTTTTGCCCCCACCTTTACGGCGAATGTCTTGGCTAAATATGAGAATGGTCAAATTCTGATCGAATTTAATGTACCGGGTCCTGATATATTTTCTCTCCTTCATCTTTACGGAGAGCCTCCCTTGCCCCCCTACATCAAGCGGGAGGAAGGAGCCGCTAAGCAAGATCAAGAACGCTATCAAACAATTTATGCAAAACATGAGGGGGCCGTTGCGGCACCAACCGCGGGACTGCATTTTACCACGGATTTACTCAATAATTTAAAAACCGCGGGTATATCCTATGTTCCTGTTACATTGCATGTGGGGGCTGGTACCTTTATGCCAGTTAAAGTCGACTTTATTGAAGATCATGTCATGCATGAAGAATGGGGCGAAATTACACATGTGGCTGCTGAACAGATCAACCAAGCTCGTAAAGAGGGGCGCCGGATTGTTGCGGTTGGAACAACGTCTTTGCGCTTGCTCGAGAGTGCGGCCGATGAGACGGGTTGTATAAAACCTACATCCTATAATACGAAGCTCTTTATTACACCGGGGTATCCTTTCAAAGTTGTGGATGCTTTGATGACAAATTTTCACTTGCCGCGATCCACTCTCTTTATGTTAGTAAGTGCCTTTGCAGGTTTTGAGCGTATGCGAATGGCCTATGAATATGCCATTATGCAAAACTATCGCTTTTATTCATACGGGGATGCAACGCTGTTGGAACGTTTTCAAGAATGACCGCATTTCATTTTAATCTAGTTGCTTGTGATGGTGCGGCCCGACGTGGACGCGTCATGACGGCGCATGGTTCTTTTGAGACCCCTTGCTTTATGGCGACGGCAACAGCAGCGACGATCAAAGCCATGCATCCCGAAGCGGTACGCGCTACGGGTGCCGAAATGGCAATTTGTAATACCTACCACCTTATGTTGAGACCGACGGCTGAACGCGTGGCTCAACTGGGGGGGCTTCATAAATTTATGAACTGGCCGGGGCCTCTTTTAACCGATTCAGGAGGTTATCAAGTTATGTCGCTCGCGACATTGCGTGAAATATCAGAAGAGGGTGTTATTTTTCGCTCGCATCTTGATGGTAGTAAGCATGTGCTAACACCAGAACGGTCGATGGCTATTCAACATTTACTCGATTCAGATATCACGATGTGTTTTGATGAATGTACGCCCCATCCAGCCACTCATGAACAGGCCGCACATTCGATGCGGATGTCGATGCGTTGGGCCCAACGTTGTCATCAAGCTTTTCAGAAACGTGAGGGCTATGCCCTTTTTGGTATAAATCAGGGAAGTATTTATCCGGATTTGCGTAGAGAATCGGCAACGGCTTTAAAAGATATAGAATTTGACGGGTATGCCGTCGGAGGTTTAGCGGTTGGCGAAGGACAGGACATCATGTTTCGCGTTCTCGATGAAACAGTATCTTTTTTGCCGCAAGCGAAGCCGCGCTATTTAATGGGTGTCGGAAAGCCGGATGACATTGTAGGAGCGGTGCAACGTGGCATCGATATGTTTGACTGTGTTATGCCGACACGTTCCGGTCGTACCGGCCAAGCTTTTACGCACCGTGGAACGGTGAATATCCGTAACGCGCGTCATCTGAATGACCCGCGTCCCCTTGATGAAAGATGTTCTTGTTTGTTATGTAAAAACTATTCACGAGCTTATATTCATCACCTTTTCCGTGCAGAAGAAATTCTTGGACCGATGCTTCTCACCGGACACAATTTGCAGTATTATCAAGATCTCATGGTGGATTTACGTAAAGCCATTGAACATCAGACATTAACAGACTTTGTTGTGGGCTTTCATGAACAGCAAGCCCGAGGGGACATTGAGGTTCTTGAATGAAGAAGATTTTACTCATTCTTATATTTATGATGGTTGTTCACCCTTTGCGGGCGGCTTCGGACGAGAATGCGAATGATGGTGATAAAGGGACGTCCGGTTTAGCCGTCCCTCGTTTTGCGTCGCTACGAAGTGGGGAAGTTAATATGCGCACAGGTCCCGGGACGCGCTATCCGATCGAGTGGGTTTTTACGCGACCAGGATTGCCGGTCGAAATAATTGCGGAATATGAGATTTGGCGTCGTATCCGTGATACCGATGGTACGGAGGGGTGGGTACATAAAATATCATTGACCGGCAAACGGTCGGCCATAGTCACGGGTACGGTGCGCGAATTGCGTGATGATCATGATGACCATGCCGCTATTGTAGCTCATCTTGATCCAGGAGCTATTGGACAACTCGTGTCATGTAGTAAAGATTGGTGCAAACTTAAATTTGAAGGTATCAAGGGATATATGCGTAAAGATCAATTTTGGGGGGCCTACCCTAACGAAATCTTTGGTTAATAGAACAATCTTGCTCTCGATGGATTCGTCTCTTTTTGTGTGATAGAAGTGACAACATGATTCAGCCCTTATCTCATCGCCGTATTCTCCTTATAATAACAGGGGGCATTGCTGCTTATAAATCTCTCGATCTTATTCGTCGGCTTCGCGAGCAAGGAGCTCATGTAAGGTGTGTTTTGACACAAGCCGGGTCCCAGTTTGTGACCTCTTTATCTGTGGGCGCTTTGTCGGAAGACACCGTTTACACAGATCTATGGTCTTTAACGGATGATCGTAAGATGGGGCATATACGTTTATCACGCGATACTGATCTGGTTGTGGTCGCTCCAGCAACAGCCAATATAATGGCGAAGATGGCTTATGGCCTTGCGGATGATTTAGCCAGCACCTTGCTGCTGGCAACGGATAAAACGGTTATGATTGTCCCAGCTATGAATGGCTATATGTGGCAGCATGCGGCGACACAAGCCAACCTGACGACTTTACGCCAACGCGGTATTTTAGTCCTTGGTCCTGCCCAAGGTGTTATGGCCTGTGGCGAAGAAGGCGAAGGTCGGATGGCTGAAGTAACGGAAATTCTCGAGGCTATCCATCACCAATTAACAGTTCCTGGACCTTTAACAGGAAAACGGGCTCTTGTCACAAGTGGGCCAACTTTTGAACCCCTCGATCCTGTTCGATATATTGGCAATCGTTCTTCAGGCAAACAAGGCCACGCGATTGCGCGTGCACTTCAAAAACAGGGAGCTACGACGGTTCTTGTAACGGGTCCCACTTTCTTAGATGATCCGGATGGGGTTGAGACCATTCATGTGCAAACAGCCCAGGATATGTTAGCGGCATGTGAAGCCTCATTACCTATGGACATTGCTGTTTGCGCCGCTGCGGTTGCCGATTGGCGACCTGCTGAGATGGCATCCCAGAAAATAAAAAAAGGGTCTGGACACCCTCATCTCGAGCTAATCGAGAACCCTGATATTTTGGCAACGCTTGCGAAAGCAGGCAATCGTCGCCCGCGCTTGGTTGTCGGATTTGCTGCCGAAACAGAAGATGTTCTTACAAAAGCCCTCGTAAAAATTGATGGCAAAAACTGTGATTGGCTGCTTGCTAATAAAGTTGGTTTTCATGAAGCTTTTGATCAAGATGATAATCAAATCACTTTTCTGCAACGAGGGACGCCTGAACCCGAGGCCTGGCCGCGTCAAAGTAAGCAACAAATTGCCGAGCAACTTGTTGATCGCATTATTCTCAAATTTAAAACCGCTTAGTTTTTTTGAAAGGAAATATCATGTCGGACCTAGCTGTTGCCATTACCGTCTTATCTCATGGTGAGAATCTTGGGATACCTGCCTACGCAACCCCGTATGCAGCGGGCCTTGATTTATGTGCTGCGATTACAAATGATGTTGTTGTTGAGCCAGGTAAAAGGGCTCTTATTCCTACGGGTCTTTCCATTGCTCTTCCCGAAGGGTACGAAGCTCAAATTCGTCCGCGTTCCGGTCTTGCTCTGAAGAATGGTATAACCGTTCTTAACAGTCCTGGAACAATTGACGCCGATTACCGTGGAGAAATCCAAGTAATTCTCATTAATCTTGGCCAGGAAAATTTTACCATTAATCGTGGGATGCGCATTGCCCAAATGATTGTTGCATCTTACGCGCGTGTTGTTTGGAATGAAGTTTCTGTTTTGCCAACGACGGATCGTGGTGTAGGTGGTTTTGGTTCAACGGGCTTAAAATCGAAAGCCTAAGGAAGAAACGAGCACCCGTTGGCTATGAGACGGTCAGAGGCTGTTTCAAGCTCTTCTTTTAAGCGCGTCATCATTTCTTGACGCGGTAATCCTGGCGGGATGGCAGGTAAAAACTCAATTGTGATAGTTCCTGTTTTTTTAAGAAAACTATCTTTTGGCCATAGTAGTCCGGAGTTGAGGGCCATCGGAATAATAGGAAGATGAAGCTCTTCATAGAGAGCTGCGACCCCGCTCTTATAAGGTCGGCTTTCACCAGGCGGAATACGGGTTCCTTGAGGAAAAATAACAATCTTACGACCTTCTTCGACTGCTTTATGAGCTGCATCAAGCATCTCTGGCAATGCTTTACCCCCGCGACTGCGATCGATCGGTATCATTCCGGTGCTCTTCATATATTGTCCCCAAACCGGGATATGAAATAATTCTTTCTTCATCACGATGACGGGATTCCCAAACATATATTGTAGTTTAAAAGTCTCCCAGGCGGATTGATGTTTGGCAGCAATGATGCAGGTTCCTTCAGGGACATTCTCCCAGCCAAGAATACGAAAATGAATGCCACCAACAGTTCGTTCAATCCATGCGAGCGATTTAGACCAGTAACGAATGATGGCTAAGAGATATGAAGGAGGCATAAAAACGACCCACAACATGGAAATACAAATGGCACTAAACCAGCCATAAAAAACAATATTGAAGATGAGAGATCGCAGCCATTTCATGATAGATTCAACTCAACGCGTAAAAAAGCAAAAATATATTTTACATATTCGGTGACCAGAAGAGTTGCCGTACCCGAATGCTGCCACCATTTATCAAGATGTACACTATCCGGTTTAATGGGATAAGGCTTAATAACGAGGTCAGGCATTTCTTTATGAAAAATAAGCAGGCTTCGTGGCATATGATAATTGGCCGTTACCAAACGTAGCGATTGATAATGTTCAAGTGTCATCCAGAGCCGCGTTTCCTCGGCATTACCCCAGGTGCTTTCTGCGGAATAGCCAAGGATGATACAACAAGATCGTAAAGCGGGATCAACATTCTGGGCATTCAGCACATGCTCGATTGAAAAGCCTTGGTGAACGCCGGATATAAATAACTTTTTTGCATGGTGAGTTTCAAGAAGGACTAATCCCGTTGATAAACGTTCACTCCCCCCTGTCAGGACAACAAGCGCATCCGTGTTGGCATCATCGGATGTCAGTGGAGGCTCAGTTAAGGTTTCAATGTTCATAACAAAAAGCAGAAATCCAAGGAGCCATAAAAGCGCCGCTAACCCAAACAGCGCGAGGACGCGGCGTTGTGAAAACGAATGAAGGATCTGATGAATGGACATCAAAGTCATGGCATGGTGTGAAGGAGTTTAAGAACGGAGGTTTTTGCGGCTAAAGATGCAATAATGACGGCGATAATTGGAACCAAAAAAGTCATCGCTCCTAAAACCATCCAATGGGACCATTCTAACATGGAGGGATCGGCAAAATGGCGTAAGAAGTAAAGCAAAAGAGCGGTGCTTGCCATAGCTAAAAGAAAACCGACGAGAGACGCTGGCCATGATAAACGACGGGTATGAATAAGAAAATGATGAGCAATATCATCATCCGTGGCACCCAGCACATGGAGAAGAGACATGGTCTCTTGTTCAGTGGCAATGATGGCGTGACAGATAAGGCTCACTGCAATAATAAGCGTAATGCCTGTTAGCAGAATAACAAAAGCCGCGATGAGAGTAAGGCCGTCGACGAGATTATTTAAATCAGAAAGCCAGGAAGTGTGGTCGTCCACCCGTACATCACTCACAATTGATTTTAACTGTTGGCGAACATCTTCAGCCGTGAGGAGGGAATCTGGTTTTCGCTCAATGTCAATGAGCGTTGGAACGGGAAGAACTTTGAGTAATTCAGGCTGGCTTATCCATGGTTTTAATAAACGTGTGACTTCGTCGTCGGGTAAGGGACGTACTGTTGCAATTTGAGGCATAGCATGGAGAACACTCACAACTTGTTGCACGCGATCCGTTTGGGGGGTTGAACTTTCGTCATCGGTGGCCGGGATTTCGACGGTAAGGCGACTGTGCATGCCGCGATCCCATGTAAAGGTAATGGCCGATAAAGTGGCTTCGGCACTCATGGCAAATGTAGCAACATACACCATAATGCCTACCATAATAATGAGAAAAAGGCCTAGTTTCTGATGACGAAAGCATGGGGCAAAGAGTTTGGTTGGAATCGCCATGTTATACCTCACCTACGCGGGCGCTGGATGCCAAAGACGTTAAATGACCGGCACTGAGCCGTAGCGCCGGTTTGCGGAAGCGCTCAACGAGATTATGTTGATGGGTTGCTAAAATGACGGCTGTTCCCATTTTATTCAGCTCATCAAAAAGATGAAAAAGTTTAATGGCGGTTTCATCATCCACATTGCCTGTAGGTTCGTCAGCCAGAAGAAGTTTAGGCTTGTTCACGACAGCACGTGCAATGGCAACGCGCTGTTGTTCACCCCCCGAGAGCTCCGATGGATAGGCTTCGGTACGATGGCCAACCCCTACCCAAGTGAGGAGTTCTTTGGTGTGGCGTTGGAGATAGTCTTCATCCGCTCCTGCAAGTCGTAAGGGAAGAGCAGCATTTTCCAAAGCCGTTAAATGTGGAATGAGCCGAAAATCTTGAAAGACAACGCCAATTTGACGCCTTAAGAGGGGCAATTCATCACGACGGGCATAGGTTAAATCATGACCAAAAAGATAGATTCGCCCGGAACTTGGCTTTTCAGCTTGGTACATTAATCGCAAGAGAGAGGACTTTCCTGCGCCACTGGGGCCGGTCAAGAAGTAAAAGCCACCTGAGGGAAGGGCAAAAGTAACATCATCCAGGACTTTTTGGCCAGGACTGTAACTTAAGCTAACCCCCTCAAAGACGGTCAGCATTGTTGTTGAATTGTCAGCCTTAACCATAAATGTTGAACCTTGTCATAATTGCGATTAAAAAAAGAAAGTTTATCTCTTTACGACCTGCTATGTATCTATAATAAGCCTCTGTTCTTGAACGTCCAGTCCTGCTTTCCTTGCTTCTTGCGGCGAACCTTTATTATAACAAACCTATGATCCTCGTCTGCTCTTTTTGCCATGCACGCTATCTTATAGCGGCGAATACTTTTACTGAAGGCTCGCGCCAAGTGCGCTGTGCCCGCTGTTCCCATACGTGGCAAGCGGATTTGACCCAGGATGCTTCAAATCCTGCTGCTTCGCCGCAAAGCCCTCTGGCTGAAGCGGAAGGGGCTTCTAGAAACACCGCTCTTGCATCTGCCTTGAAGCTCTCGACATCGGTGAGGCTTTTCATCAGCATTGGTGTGGCGGCTCTTGCCCTTCTGATCCTTTTAGTTTTTTTATTCGATTGCCAAAATATTGCCAAAAAATGGCCATGGTTTGAGGGGCTTTATAACAGCATAGGCCTCCATATTTATCATGCGGGCGAGGGACTCAAAATTGAAGATGTGCGATCGGAATTGCACTATGAGGATGGCGTTATGCATTTAATGGTTGCCGGTAATATAGTTAACAAGACCAAAAAAGCCCAACTTGTTCCCCCTATCATGGCTTCCGCCGTTGGATCGGATGGAAATGTTATGCAAAACTGGCAGATTGATCCGCCGGCCGTTACACTCGAAGCAGGAGGGCGGGTGCCTTTCTCATCAACGATAAATTCCCCGAAGGGATCGGTTGTCGAAATGAATCTAATTTTTGGGGAGGCTAAGAATGCCTCCGAATGAAATGATGCCCTCAAAAGTCGCTAAAGGGGCTGCGCGCGTTCTTGTGGCTGAAGATAATCCTGCGGTACGCGAATTTATCGTCCGATCGCTTGAATCAGTACATTATCAAGCCACGGCGGTCGCGGATGGACAGCAAGCTCTCGATGCTTTAGCTAAAGAAAAATACGGTGTACTCGTAACCGACATTGTTATGCCAAACATCGATGGTATCGCCCTTGCTTTAAAGGCTGTGAGGTTATATCCAGATTTACGCATTGTCATGATTTCCGGTTATGCGCAAGAACGTATGCGCGCCCATAATCTTGATGCCCTTGTTCACCGAATAATAGCCAAACCTTTTTCACTCGATGAAATATGCGATGCCGTCAAAGATGCTATCGTTCTTCCCCCTGGATCTGTATAAACAAAGTTATCTCCTATGAAACAACGTATACGTAAAGCTGTATTTCCTGTCGCTGGACTTGGAACACGATTTCTGCCGGCGACCAAAGCTATGCCTAAGGAAATGTTGACGCTCGTTGATCGTCCTTTAATTCAACATGCTGTTGATGAAGCGCGTGCGGCCGGTATTGAGCAGTTTATTTTTGTGACAAGCCGTGGCAAAGGCGCGTTGGAAGATCATTTTGATAACAACAACGATTTAAAGCGAATCCTTGAACAGCGAAAAAAAACCCACGCGCTTGAATTGATGAAAACCACAGATATAGACTCAGGTCAGTTGTTGTTTACGCGTCAACGTGAGCCTTTGGGACTCGGTCATGCTGTCTGGTGCGCACGCCATCTTGTGGGCAATGAACCTTTTGCCATTCTACTTGCCGATGACGTGGTGCTGGCCGAAAAACCATGCCTACAACAAATGATTGAAAGCTATAATGATATTGGGGGCAATGTGGTGGCCGTGGTGGATGTGCCGCGCGAGCAAACCAACCGCTATGGTATTCTCGATGTCGAAACGGATGATGGTCGATTGGCCAAAGTAAGAGGGCTGGTTGAAAAGCCAGAGCCCAACAAAGCTCCCTCAACACTTTCAATTATTGGGCGTTATATTTTGCAACCTGAAATTTTTTATGAGCTGGAAGCGAAGAACCCGGGGGCAGGTGGGGAAATTCAGCTCACGGATAGCATGGCGCGCCTCATTGGCAAACAACCCTTCCATGGATTGCGTTACGAAGGCACACGTTACGATTGCGGTGATAAAGTTGGCTTTATTCAAGCAAATGCCGCTTTTGCGCTGGCTCATCCCGACATTGGAAGTCAAGTTCGCACTGCGCTCGAGAATCTTTTGCGTTAAGAGGACATCATGCAAATTGTTGTGCTTGGTGCTGGCTATGTAGGTCTTGTCTCGGCGACCTGTTTTGCGGAGTTTGGCGTCACGGTGACATGCCTCGATCAGGATGCAGATCGCATTGGGGCTCTTCAAAAGGGTGAAATTCCTATTTTTGAACCAGGGCTTGATGAGCTTGTTGCGCGGAATATCAAACGTGGGACATTGTCTTTTGCTACAAGTTTGTCGGCAGCTCTTGCAAAAGCTGACGCCGTTTTTATAGCGGTGGGCACGCCGACAAGGCGTGGTGATGGGTATGCGGATCTTAGTTATGTCTATCAAGCGGCGGAGGATATTGCCCACCATTTGACCCACTACACCGTGATTGTCACCAAATCAACCGTACCTGTTGGAACGGGACGTGAGATTGCACGCCGTATTAAGCAGATACGTCCTGATGCTGATTTTGATGTTTGTTCAAACCCGGAGTTTCTCCGTGAAGGTTCGGCCATCAATGATTTTATGCGCCCCGATCGCGTTATTATTGGTTGTGAAAGTGAACGTGCGGTCACTGTGATGAAAGAGCTTTATCGTCCGCTTTATTTGATTGAGACTCCGATGGTTATTACGGCTCTTGAAACAGCCGAACTTACCAAATACGCAGCCAACGCTTTTCTTGCGACTAAAATTACTTTTATCAATGAAATTGCCGATTTATGTGAGAAAGTCGGCGCCGATGTACAGGTGGTTGCCAAGGGCATGGGACTTGATGGTCGTATCGGGCGTAAATTTCTTCACGCAGGTCCTGGATATGGTGGCTCTTGTTTTCCGAAAGATACGTTGGCTTTAACCCATACAGCGCGTGAAAATGGCGTGCCTTTAAGATTGGTTGAGACCACTATCGATATTAATGAAAAACGTAAAAAAGATATGGCGGTTCGTATTGTCGTCGCTTGCGGCGGATCCCTTCGCGGTAAAACGATTGCAATATTGGGTTTGACCTTTAAACCGAACACCGATGATATGCGCGACAGTGTCAGTCTTGATGTTATACCAGCTTTGCAGAAAGCAGGCGCGCGTATTCGTGCTTATGATCCTGCCGGTATGAATGAAGCTAAAAAGCTTATCAAGGATGTAACGTGGTGCGGAGATCCTTATGAGGCCATGCAAGCTGCTGATGCGATTGTTATTTTAACGGAGTGGAATGAGTTCCGTGCGCTGGATATTCAGAAAATGCTGAAACTTTTGAAAGCACCTGTCCTAGTTGATTTACGCAATATCTACCAACCAACAGAGATGAAGGCGGCTGGCTTTCGTTATATTAGTGTTGGACGTTAGATGAGATAGAAGAACCAAGTTTTCAACAAGAACTATCGAATTGGTGCATTCACTTAAGAAAAAATAACAGGTGGTAAGTTATGTTCTCTGGCTCTTATTTTAAGTTGCTCTCGAGCAATCGGGTCTAGAGCACTCTCTTTATTCGCCGTCGCTTTAATGACGGCTTGAATATAACGCTCGCCTACGGAATGATACCCGATCATGGGACCCCTTTCAGGACCCTCACCATGTTCGAGTACTTTGCCACCAAGTTCGCCGATGGCCTGTACTGCATCATTGAGCTCGCGGTTCATTATCATTGCTTTCCGCTGCGGTTCATCAATAACATTGATGCCCATCTCAATATACATCGCTCCAGTCATGCGCCTTGCGGCCATTTCGACGCTCACAACTTTAATCAAGTCACTGATGTGACCTGCCTCGTATCTAAAATTTTCTTTCTCGGCTTGATGGTTGGACATGGTTACACGTTCGGGATAAAGACGCACATCTGCTCTTTTGCGCCCGTCGAAAGTTGAATAGCCCTGAGAAACAATAGCAAAACCAGGACTCTTCGTTAATCGAACAATAAAATTGCTCGAATTCATTCCATGTAGTTTTGTTCTTGCCATAACCTCGTAGAGAAAATCGGCGTTATGAACGGGCAGCCCTCTTATAACCGGGAGAATGTGGCTTAAAGGTTTCACAAATGGATCAGAGACAGCTAACACAGCACGTGGTTGTGTATTGGGCGTTTTTGACAATTTACCCCATGCCTCTAACGGCAGTTCCCACACATTTAGAAGTCGAGAAGGATCAAACTTGACATCAATACTTTTATAAAACTCTTCGGCCGCGACGTTGTTTCGTCCTGTCTGCCAGGCAACGCCTTCACAATTATTTTTGAAAGCTGTCAGTAAGACGTGATTGAATAAACGTGTACCATATTGTTTTCTTCTTTCCTGCTTGGTGACAATCAAATCCTCTAGGAAAACGACCGGACCTTCAGCGGAAACCCCAATGGTTGTTGTCGTCATTCCTTTGGCGATAAGGCTTCGACCACTGGGACCAAACAAAATGTGGGCATCAAAGCCATTCCCAATATTCGCGGCTATCGTATAGGCGCGATCTTGTGGAACATTTATGCCATGAACTTTTGCTTGTTCTCTAAGAAGCGATACAAAAGCTATCTTATGAAGCGGGTCGGTGCTATCATAGGGCACAATAACATCTTCAGAATCTGAAGGCGACACAGCTTTTCCCGGTAATGTCGGGTTAGTGGTTGTTGCTGTTAACATTTATGTTTTACCTAACAACTTTAATAGTTTTTGCTGAAATAAGTTCTGATTCTTGCCAATAAACATCAAAAAGATTCAAATAAGCTTTACTAAGAGATTCGGAATAAATGCTCACCCACACCATTTCTTCGCCTGGGCCATTCGATAACATCGTAATTTTATTTCCATATAAAAAGTATGGAATAGCATTTTGATGAGATTTCTTGAGCCACTTATAGACGCAATGTTTAACGGGAAAGTTTTGATCACCTTCGGGAACTAAACATTGGGCATCAAGATTGGGGATCGATTGCATCCGCTGAATATATTTCTCGACCGCCTCTCCGCTTTGGGAGGATATGATGCTGTCGCTAAAATTAAATTGACGTGTCTTGCCACCATATTGCATGGTTTGATAAATATCTTCCAAGAAGTCAGCGTAGCCGTCACGGCCGATGAAGGTACGGATGAGTTCTTGATTTCGTTGCACGCCTTCGTTGGCTGTAAATTGAACCCCATAAATCGAGAAGGCGCGTATGATGGCATCGGCGGTTGTTTCTTGAGGACGGAAAGTTCCATGCTCAATGTTTTTTACCGTCTCTGGAGAAATATTCGCAGCCTTAGCGAGATCGGTACGAGTCCAATCTAATAAACCGCGGGCGGCTCTTAATTGTGCAGCTGTTATCATACATCAACTCTTCAATATTCTTTGTGACAAGGCATAATCGATGAATAGCTTCATTACCTAAATTTCACATAGAGTTACCCTTTTAGGAAGCCTCAATGCAAGGGAGCGAATACTTTCACGGCAAATTCATATTGGAAAATTGGCGGGCTGTAAACAAAACATTAACATAGCGTAACGATTCAAAGGCATGTTCTTGCCAAAAAACAATATGCGAAAGATATAAAATGCGGGGTTTTAAGATCCCAAAGAGAGAAAATATACATAACTATATGATTTACATAGAATTTATAAGAAAATTGCACATAGGGGAGGCATAAAGAACGACGTGCCCATCCCCGACGAGGATGAAGCTCATCTTTTTCTTTTTTGTGGTGGAATTCTCAATATCACAGAAACGTTTACTCTTCATCGGGCTTGCGGCCAAACACTTCACGTTTTCCTACAGAATTGGCCCCACTGATAATACCTTCACGTTCCATTCGTTCAATGAGCGTGGCCGCTTTATTATAGCCTAGTTGTAGATGACGTTGAACAAAACTTGTGGAAGCTTTGCGCTCGCGTAAAACAAGATCGACCGCTTTATCGTAAAGCTCGTCCCCTGATGTTGTGTTTCCTCCTGCAAAATCACCACTGCCGGTGCCATCGCCGAGATCCCCTTGTCCATCATCCTCAGTCACTTCATCTAGATAATCAGGCGTGCCTTGACTCTTAAGAAATTTGACAATCGATTCAACTTCATCATCACGTACAAAAGGCCCGTGGACGCGCGTGACGCGTCCGCCACCGGCCATATAAAGCATATCGCCTTGACCGAGTAATTGTTCGGCGCCCTGTTCACCCAAAATAGTGCGGCTATCAATTTTAGACGTGACTTGAAAACTGATGCGTGTTGGAAAATTAGCTTTAATAGTACCTGTAATGACGTCGACGGAGGGGCGTTGGGTTGCCATCATAATATGAATACCAGCAGCACGTGCCATTTGCGCCAAACGTTGGATGGCGCTTTCAATTTCTTTTCCAGCGACAATCATAAGATCGGCCATCTCATCAACGATGACGACAATGCAGGGTAATTCCGTTAGATCCAAAGGTTGCTCTTCGTAGATCGGCTTTCCAGTTTCGCGATCAAAGCCCGTTTGAACCCGTCGTGTGAGGGCTTCGTTGTTCTTGGTCGCCTCACGCAGGCGCATATTGTAACCTTCAATATTGCGCACTCCTAATTTGGACATCGCCCGATAACGCTCTTCCATCTCCCGAACAGTCCAACGTAAGGCCATAATAGCCTTTTTGGGTTCCGTTACGACAGGAGCTAAAAGATGCGGAATGCCTTCATAGACTGACAATTCGAGCATTTTCGGATCAATCATAATGAAGCGGCATTTTTGCGGGGGGAGGCGATACAAGAGTGATAAAATCATCGTATTAATAGCCACGGATTTACCGGAACCTGTTGTTCCCGCGATTAGCAAATGGGGCATGCGCGCAAGATCGGCAATGACGGCTTGACCCGCAATATCTTTGCCCAGAACCAAAGGTAATTTATCTTTACCCTCGTTGTAAACATCACCACTAAGGAGCTCTCGTAAATAGACTGTTTCACGATGCGCGTTGGGCAGTTCAATGCCGATGACATTCCTTCCTGGGACAACAGCAACGCGAACGGAAGCCGCGCTCATATTCCGTGCAATATCATCCGCGAGCGAAATAACACGAGCAGCGCGTGTGCCTGGTGATGGCTCGAGTTCATAAAGAGTTACAACAGGACCGGGGGTTACTTTTGTAATGGCGCCATTGACACCAAAATCACTAAGGACAGATTCCAAAAGCTTCGCGTTTTTCTCGAGGGCTTCTTCGGAAATGGTGGAGTGTTTTTGTCGTGCATCATCGGGCCACTGCAATAACTCAAGAGGCGGTAAACTATGACCATTCTCGGCGCTGAGATTTAAACGCGCTTGACGTGCTGAGGTTGAAGGCCGTTTAATAAGCGGGCCTTTGGGCGTTTTGGGGCGAGGGGAATCGAGTTCCGCTCGTTTTTTAGGCGTCGATGAGCTTATGGTGCGTGGTTTTTTTTCAAGCTCAATCATATCGTCTTCTTCTGGAATTAGGGCATCCTCCTCCTCGATATCCTCCTCGATGTCATCATCATCGAGATGACTGCTCGTGTGTTCATTGTGCACTAAACGCCAAATATGAAGGGATGTGCGGTGACCCAATTTAATAAAACTTAAAAACCCCTGATGAAGACTTTTTGCAAGAACATGCCATTCGCTTAAGGTCAGGGCGCATGCAATATAGAGAGTCCCAAGGCCTATAAAAAACAAGCATGACATCAAGAGGATTTGTTCCCAGGGCCATGGCAGAAAATTGAGCAAAATGGAACTCAGCAAGAAACCAAAGGCTCCCCCTACATCCGGGGCGTCCGGGGGGATTTTGAAAGGAAGTGACGCTAAACACGTCGCCCCAATGAGAATGGTGAATAAGGTCGCCAAGACCCTCCACATAAGGAAATCTAAGCCACGGTCGGCCAAGATACGCCATCCCCATGTTGCTAGAATGATCGATAATAAAAAACTGCTTACACCAAAGCATTGCCAAAGAATATCGGCCCCATAACTTCCGATCTCATTGAGCCAATTGTGCTGCAGGGGCAAAGATGTTGCTGTATTCCATGAGGAATCTTGTGGATTATAAGTGATAAGTGCAAGCGCAAGAGCTGTGGCAAGAAGAATAACGGCGGCTCCAGCTCCTCTCATTGATAAGCGGGTTAAGAAATCGCGCAGATTTTCAGGCAATAAACTCGAGCGGTCATTGCGAGGGGGGCTGGGGGAGCGATCGAGGGTACGTAAGGCCATAGCGGAGATGTTAGCAAGAAAAGGGTGAAATTCATCTATGAAAACAGTCGGTATTAAACCTTGAGAACATAAAACGTAAGTTAATAAATTGTGAAACAGATAAATATTATGACTTTGGACATTGATTAGGGCTGATTTTCAGCTTTGAAGCACATAGGCGGCGGGATTTGGACATTCTCATTCGGGAAAAACCGCGATTATCGGGAAGTGGGATGTTAAATCCAATTGAGATTCTTATCAACAACGACTAGGTTTTGTTCATATTTTTCACTTTTTAAAGAATGGGCCTATGACACGTAAACTGTTTGGAACCGATGGTATTCGTGGTCGTGCGAATCAAGAGCCAATGACGGCTGAGACGGCTTTGCGCGTGGCTATGGCGGCGGCTGGATTGTTTCGCCGCGGTTCTCATCGCCATCGTGTTGTGATTGGCAAAGACACGCGTCTATCCGGGTATTTGCTTGAACCAGCTTTGACGGCAGGGTTTGTAGCCAAAGGCATGGACGTGATTCTGCTCGGCCCTCTTCCTACGCCGGCTGTGGCAATGTTAACGCGCAGTTTGCGGGCGGATATGGGGGTCATGATTTCGGCATCGCATAATCCTTATCAAGATAATGGCATCAAATTGTTTGGCCCCGACGGTGGAAAGCTATCGGATGATCTTGAACTTCAAATCGAAGCGCGTATGGAAAAGAACGCGACGGATGATCATGCCCCAGCCGAACAATTAGGGCGTGCTAGTCGGCTTGATGACTCGATTGGACGTTATGTCGAGTATGTTAAAGGCACCTATCCGGGGGGCAATCTTGAAGGCCTTAAGATCGTTCTCGATTGCGCCAATGGAGCTGCTTATAAAGTGGCGCCTTCTGTGTTGTGGGAATTAGGGGCAAACGTTATACCTCTTGCGATTAATCCGGATGGTCGCAACATTAACGATCATTGTGGGGCCACCTATCCTCAATTAATGCAGGAAGCGGTTCTCATGCATCAGGCCGATATAGGTATTGCCCTTGATGGTGATGCCGATCGGCTTATCGTGTCAGATGAAAATGGCCAGCGTATGGATGGGGATCAGCTTATGGCGCTGATCGCTCAAAGTTGGGCACGAGATGGACGTTTGCGTGGCCAAGGTGTTGTGGCAACCGTTATGTCGAATTTAGGATTAGAACGCTTTTTGGCGGCTCAAAACATTACCCTTTACCGTACACCGGTAGGGGATCGCTATGTTGTTGAAGGAATGAAGGATAAGAAATGTAATGTTGGCGGTGAGCAGTCGGGGCATATTGTTTTGAGTGATTACAATACTACCGGAGATGGGCTTGTCGCTGCCTTACAAGTTTTGGCTGTTATACGTGAGCAAAAGCGTAAAACAAGCGAGGTATGTAAATTATTTGATCCTCTGCCACAGGTACTCAAGAATGTGAAAGCTTGCGGCGATATTCTTGATATGGCTTCGATTAAAGAGGTGATTAATCGTGCAGAACTTACGTTAAAAGGAAATGGACGTCTTGTGATACGTAAATCGGGGACGGAGCCCTTAATACGCGTTATGGCTGAAGGTGATGACGCTCAACTCGTTCAAGGATTGGTTGATGAAATTACAAACGCTATCCAAGGAGCGGCAGCTTAGGATTTGTGGGACTCTCGTGTAACGGTTGACCCCATCTTTTTTACGGGGTAAAAAGATGGCGGGTAGCAGCTCCCCACCGAGTTGTATTTATATAAGGCGTTTCTCATGACACTTTCTACGCCCGCGAAGCCTTCTCTTCGTCCCCTCTCCCCTTTTTTCTCTTCGGGTCCTTGCAAAAAACACCCCGGTTGGTCACTGGAAGGTCTCAAAGACGCTGTTTTAGGAAGATCGCATCGTGCCAAGCTTGGAAAAGACCGGCTTAAGCGTGTCCTAGATGAAACGAAGGCCCTATTAGAGCTTCCTTCAGATTACATTGTCGCCATTGTTGCGGCCTCCGATACAGGGGCTGTCGAAGCTGCTTTGTGGTCTCTTTTAGGGGCGCGCCCCGTGGATATCTTTGCATGGGAAAGCTTTGGCAAGGATTGGGTAACGGATTGTGTCAAACAGCTTAAGCCACTCGATGCTCGCAGTTTTACGGCAGATTTTGGTAAACTGCCTGATTTAACACAGGCTAATTTTGATCATGATGTTGTGTTCACATGGAATGGAACAACCTCGGGTGTTATTGTTCCTGATGGGGCATGGATTAAAGATGATCGTCAGGGCCTAACAATTTGTGACGCTACTTCCTCCGCATGTGCTGTTCCCATGCCATGGTCAAAGTTGGATGTTATTACGTTTAGTTGGCAGAAAGTTTTGGGTGGTGAAGCCCAGCATGGCATTTTGATTTTATCACCACGTGCCGTTGCTCGTCTTGAAAGCTATAAACCGACATGGGCGATACCAAAGATATTTAGACTCACAAAAGACGGCAAGATTAACAAGGGTATTTTTGAAGGCGAAACAATTAATACACCTTCAATGCTTTGTGTTGAAGATGTTCTTGATGCGATGGCGTGGGCACGATCGATTGGCGGGGCGAAAGGTCTTGCTGAACGCACGCAAGCAAACTTTAAAGTCCTTCACGATTGGGTGCAGTCCACATCTTGGATCGATTTTTTGTGTGCGGATACGCATGTGCGTTCGCCAACGTCGGTTTGTTTAAAATTATCAGATCCCGTTCTAGGCGCTCTTAGTTCGGAGGAGCAAGCTGCTTTTTGTAAAAAAATGGTTTCTTTACTTGAAAAAGAAGGCGCCGCTTATGACATCGGTTCTTATAGAGATGCCCCACCTGGGTTTCGCATTTGGTGTGGCGCTACAATTGATGCGGCAGATGTCGCGGTTTTAACGGAGTGGCTCGATTGGGCATTTGCTCTTTGTCGTGCCGATATCAAATAATATTACTAACATTTAGCTCTCTTAAAGGATTGTCCTATGAAACCGAAAGTTCTAATTAGCGATTCATTGTCCCCTCGTGCCGTCGAGATTTTTAAAGAACGCGGCATAGAAGTTGAGCAAAAAACAGGGTTAAAGCCCGACGAGCTTAAATCTATTATCAGTCAATATGACGGCCTTGCCATTCGTTCATCGACTAAGGTTTTGCCAGATATTCTTGCGGCAGCAACAAAGCTAAAAGTTGTGGGGCGCGCTGGTATCGGTGTTGATAACGTGGATGTGCCGGCGGCAACAGCGCGTGGCGTGGTTGTGATGAACACCCCTTTTGGTAACTCAATCACGACGGCAGAACACGCGATTGCGATGATGTTTGCATTAGCGCGCCAATTGCCTGTTGCTAATGCGTCGACGCATGCGGGCAAATGGGAAAAATCAAAATTCATGGGCGTTGAACTAACGGGTAAAATTCTTGGGGTTATTGGTTGTGGTAACATTGGCTCCATTGTTGCCGATCGTGCTCTAGGCCTTAAAATGAAGGTGATCGCCTACGACCCATTCTTAACACCTGACCGTGCTCAACAACTTGGAGTCGAAAAAGTCGAACGTGACCAACTTTTTACGCGAGCCGATTTTATTACACTGCATACACCCCTGACTGAGCAAACACGCAACATCATTGATGCTCAAAATTTGGCTAAATGTAAAAAGGGTGTACGCATTATCAACTGCGCGCGCGGCGGCCTAATTGTTGAACAAGATCTTAAGAGTGCTCTTGAGAGTGGCCAAGTAGCAGGTGCTGCGCTCGATGTTTTCATCGAAGAGCCCGCAAAACAAAACATTCTATTTGGTATGGAAAATGTAGTTTGCACACCTCATCTCGGAGCTTCAACGACAGAAGCCCAAGAAAATGTTGCCCTTCAAGTTGCTGAACAAATGAGTGATTTCTTGCTCACAGGGGCTGTGACCAACGCGCTGAACATGCCCTCTGTGTCAGCGGAAGACGCTCCTAAATTGCGTCCCTATATGAAGCTTGCGGAACAACTCGGAGGTTTTGCAGGGCAGGTTGTTCAAAGTGGTATTCAAGCCGTTAGTCTTGAATACCAAGGACATGTCGCATCCTTAAATACCAAACCCTTGTCAAATCTTGCCTTGATGGGTCTTTTGCGCCCTTCTCTTGATCTGGTGAATATGGTCAATGCCCCCAGTATTGCCAAAGATCGTGGTATTAAAATCAGTGAAACACGGAATGAAAGCAGCGGAAACTATCAAACACTTATGAGGTTAACCGTCACAACAGATCAAGGCATCGTTCAGATCGAAGGGACGTTGTTTGGCAAACATCCACGTATAGTGGCTATTGACGATGTTCCTTTGGAAGCCGAGCTTGCGCGCCATATGCTTTTTGTACGCAATGAAGACAAGCCAGGTTTTATTGGTCGTCTTGGAACAAAATTGGGTGCAGCAAATATAAATATAGCGAACTTTAATCTCGGACGCAGTCAATTGGGAGCAAATGCCGTTTGCCTTGTGGCTGTTGATGGACCGATTGCTGTTGGTTTATTGAATGAAATTAAGGCCTTATCAGGAGTGGTCGGTGTTTATGCCTTAACTTTTGACTGCTAATACATCAACGCTCACGCTTGTTGTATCCGTCAAAAGGAGGGTCAAGAGGCCTAGACTCCTAAGATCTTGATGGGCCGAATGAGGCTACGTGATGGCTGTTTTCATAGAGTCGCGTTGACTTAAAGATGGAAGTCCTGACTGCTTCTTCACCGTCAAATCATGCCCTTGAATTACGGTGGCGTTGCCGCTAAAAGGAGCTGCAAAGCGATCGATTTTCAGCGCGTGTGGATGCTTTGCTCCCAGCGTAAAGGGTCTGAGGCTAAATGAAAAACGTCGTTGTTGTTGGCGCTCAATGGGGCGATGAGGGTAAAGGTAAAATTGTTGATTGGTTATCCAGCCGCGCCGACGTTGTGGTGCGGTTTCAAGGCGGACATAATGCGGGTCATACCCTTGTCATTGATGGTAATGTTTATAAATTAAGCCTTTTACCATCGGGTGTTGTTCGCCCGGGTAAATTATCCGTCATTGGTAATGGCGTTGTGGTTGATCCATGGGCGCTCCTCAAAGAAATTGAGGCAATGCGAGAAAAAAACGTGGTTATTTCTCCCGAGAATTTGATTGTGGCGGAAAATTGTCCGCTTATTCTTCCTGTTCATGCAGCCGTGGATCGCGCGCGTGAAGTGGCACGCGGGGAGCATAAAATTGGTACAACAGGACGAGGTATTGGCCCGGCTTATGAAGACAAAGTGGCGCGGCGTGCGATTCGGCTCTGCGATTTAGCCGACCTTGAAGTGTTGCCTTTTAAAATTGAGCAGATGTTGATCCATCATAATGCTTTGTTGCGTGGTTTTGGGGCCACTGAAATTGACCCTGTACAAATGCACAAAGACTTGTTGGACGTGGCTCCACGTCTTTTGCCTTATGCTGCTGTCGTCTGGAAGAGGCTTGAAGAGGCACGTCGCGACGGAAAACTTATACTTTTTGAAGGAGCTCAAGGAACTATGCTGGATGTTGATCATGGAACGTATCCATTTGTAACATCGAGCAATACCGTTGCTGCCAATGCTGCAACGGGCACTGGGATCGCTCTTAAAACAGTGGGGCGTGTTTTGGGAATTTGTAAGGCTTACACGACTCGTGTTGGATCGGGCCCTTTTCCTACCGAAGATCACGGTGAAGTTGGCGCCTTTCTTGGCTCGAAAGGGAAAGAATTTGGTGTTGTTACCGGCCGTAAACGTCGGTGCGGATGGTTTGATGCTGTAATGGTTCGTCAAGCCGTTAAAGTAGGAGGTATTGATGGCATAGCTCTTACAAAACTTGATATTTTGGATGGTTTAAAAGAGCTTAAAATATGTCGTGCCTATAAATTACATGGTGAGATAATTGATTATTTGCCGGCGAGCCAAAGTGCTCAAGCGGCCGTTGAACCTATTTATGATACCTGTGCTGGCTGGGATGATAGTACGCATGGGGCACGAAGATGGGCTGATTTACCAGCGGCGGCTGTCAAATATGTGCGTCGTCTTGAAGAATTAATTGAGGCGCCTGTGACAGTCTTGTCCACAAGTCCTGAACGTGATGACACGATCCTTATGAGGGATCCTTTCGCAGACTAACCATGCTTAATAAAGCAGTAGACAAGCCTCTTACGGGGTAAAACTATAGGTTTATGGCTCAAAAACTTGTGTCATGCGTAAGTTGTGATAAAGATAGATATCAGAATTGATTTCGCGTAAATTCGAGGTCTGATTCACATCTCGGGCCTCTATTATGGCTTACGAAAAAACCCAGCCTGCCTTTGTAAATGGCGCAACTGTACTTCTTGGTACTCATGTTGAGATATCAACGACATCGCCTTTGGCTGAGTTCAGTACAATCGGAAGTACAGCTTTTGCGGCGCGGACAAAAGGTGTCAACGAATCCGACCTTGTCGCTCTTTTATGCAACAGAGGGTTGCCTGATCGCAGTGATTTAATTAATCCGTTGCGTGCCATCAAACATCCAAGCTTTTTGTCAATTGTTGAAGCTCAGCCGATTTATTGGCCCAAAGATGATGCAAGCTATTTTTGTACTGTCTATGAACGTCCTCAGGCCCCACGGCTTTTGTCTTCCCTTGATGAAGTTCACCCACCCTTAGGGGAAGAAGTTCTGAATGTAGGTTTCGTCAATCCCATGATCGGAGCCTTGGCTGAACTTAAACGCTCGGGACTGGTTCATAATATGATAAACCCGACCAATATTTTTTGGCGTCGCGGAAGCTCGGCCCCCTTTCAACTTGGGGATTGTGTGACAGCCCCTGCTGGATGTGGACAGTCCATTATTTTTGAGCCGATCGAACGAGCTCAGTGCAATCCCATGGGACGAGGGGTCGGTGTTTTTGCCGATGATTGTTATGCTTTTGGCATGGCCTTGGCTTTTCTGCTCATTGGCCAAAACCCATTTCATGGCATGGACGATGCAACCATCATTCAGATGAAGAATGAACGGGGTACCTTCAGTACCATTATGGGAAATCGTCGTCTTCATACAAGTTATATTGAGCTTCTACGTGGTCTTCTCAACGATCATACCAATCAACGTTGGACCGTTACGGATCTTGAACAATGGCAACAAGGGCGCCGTGCTATACCTAAAAAGTCGGATGCCGAGCGGAGGGCCCCAAGGCATTTTGATTTTGGCGGTCATGAATTTTGGCAAACCCGTCCTTTAGCAGCAGCTTTCTATCGTAATATTCCGGAAGCCGTTACCGTTATAGAAAATGGCACATTGGATAAATGGCTGCGCCGTTCGATGTTGGATGAAGAGCGTGCTCTTACGATCATTAAATTTCAAGACGGCCTCAAGAAGAATAATAAATCTGCCAATTATCCTGATTTGCTGGTTGCACGCGTCTGTATGGCTCTCGATGTATCAGGCCCTATACGTTATCGCGGGTTATCTTTAATGCCAGCAGGCTTTGATGCGATGGTTGTCGACGCCGCTGTGAATGGTCGCAATCTTCAGGTGCTTTCTGAGATGATCGCGCATCATTTTGTACAGGATTGGGTGGATCTTCAGAAAGAAGATAAAGCCGAGAAACTACCTTTATCCCAACAGTTCGAGCGTTTACGCAGTATTCTTGAAAACCCGGCTTTTGGCCATGGTTTTGAGCGTATCGTTTATGAGTTGAACCCAAACGCACCTTGCCTTAGTCCGCTTATTCGTAATCAGTATGTTTTATCACCACGTCTTGTTTTGTCAGCGTTGGAACGTGTACCCAATATGGCAAATCGTAGTCGAGAACCTATGGACAGACATATCGCAGCTTTCTTGATTGTTCGCGATAAATTTAGTGAGAAAATGTTTTTGGGTTTAAGTGCCCCCGATGGATCGATCCGACGGGGATTATGTTTGCTATCGATATTTGTCGAGATGCAATCCCGTAGCGGTAATGATGCTTTAACGAATATAGCACAATGGCTTTTACCTTCCTTAGAGAGCATGACTAGGCGCTATTTAGGTAAAGTAACGCGTGAGAAAACACAGGCCGAAGTTAAGCAGGCCGCTGAACGGGGCAATCTCGCTCTATTGCAGAGACTTCTTGATGACGCCCACCGTTTGGAACGGGATCAGCAGGAATTTATGGCAGCACGAATGTTATATTTTAACATTATGAAAGAAATCAACAATCTCGAAGTTCAGCTTGCGGACCGTGAAAATGCGGCGCGAACAATTGGCTACCCTGCGGCCGCCACATTAAGTAGTTTGCTCGCTATAATGTTGGCGGTTATTATTCTTGTGCGCGCTGTTTGGCAGCATATGTTTTAGGAAAGTAGCATGGCCCAAAAGAAGAAAGATGCCCCCAAGAAGGATGCTCATAAGGGACGCAAAAAAGGTAAGCTTGGTTTTATTATTATAGGGCTTACTTTTGGTGCGTCCTTGCTTTTTATTATGCCCACTTTCGTTTTGGTTATGGTGGGGATGATCCCAACTATTGTGTCCCTTCTCACGGATGATGATGAAGAAAGGTCCACAACAATTTGTATTGGGGCGCTCAACAGCGTGGGCGTTATGCCCTTTGTTATTGATTTATGGATGAAGGGCCAAACCATTCAAAGTGTGCTGACGATCATGATGCAGTCAACGACCTGGGTTGTCATTTTAGGGGCAGCGGGTATTGGAAAACTAATTGTTTTTGCGGTCCCGCAGGCTACGGCAGCTATTGCCATCGGTCATGTTGAGCGTCGTCTCAAGATACTGCGTGATAACTTAACGAGTCTTAAAGACGCTTGGGGTCCCGATGTGGGAACAACAAAATCCATTCAAAATCTCCGGCAGGGGGACTAATGATGCGCCACACGATGACAAGACGTCTTTCTTCAATCAAGATTAGTCATCTTATTCTCATCACTGTTCTTTTTATTCCTCTTCTTGGCTCTTCGCGGGTCTTTGCTCAAGACATGTCCTTTGCAAATAATGGCGATATGGATTGGGCAACTTCTTGGATCAACCATATGTTTCGCGGACAACCTCTTCCCGCGCAGCTGTCGTGGAATTCGGCGTCGTTTGATATGTTGACGTCGGGGTTGCGCCAAGCCCTTGGTCTTTACAGTATGGGTATGCTGATTCTTGCTGGAGCTGTCTTGTTCTATCACCTGATTTCAATGGTCGTAGAGACGGCTCATACAGGTATTCCTTTTGGACGCCGGCTCCATTCCGTATGGGCGCCAATACGTCTTGTCATTGCCATTGGCCTACTTGTGCCCATTAGCGGCGGGTTAAGTTCAGGGCAATATATTGTGATTAAAATTGCCGACGAGGGATCCCAACTGGCAAGTCATGCATGGCGCACTGTTTTGCAATCAACAAATGCCAATTTTTATGGCCTGATTACGCCTCATGCCCCAGCTCTATCACGTTTAGTAATGGCGGCAACAGAGATGGAGCTTTGTCGCATCGCTTATATGCAAGTTTATAATAGTATTCAAAATGATAGCGTGTCTCGTTTTATTGGACCGATCAACGATATAACCAAAATTCCAGCGGATCGTTTGTCAGGAGAGACGTGGCGTTATAGCAATGATCTGGATTCCGACGTTCCTTTATGTGGGGAGTATCGCTTTAATGATTATCGTCCTCTCGGGCTCTTCAGTAATCTTTCAGGAGATGATGTTACCAAAATGGCAACAGATCTTGCCAACTTCTCAACCATTCATACGGAAAGTCTTATAATTGATGCCCATGGATGGGCTATTCGTGAAGCCCCTTCTATGATGAGCAATTCACTTCCGGTTGATTCCGAACTTCACAATGATTTTTTGACAGAGGAAAACACCTTACGCGCAAATTTAGAAGCACGTTTGCAAACAACATTAAATATGGGACCTCGTTTAATGAGTGCTGTTCTTAGTCTCTCAGATCAAGGAGGTTGGATTGCTGCCGGCTTGTTTATTCCAGAAATTGTTCGTTTACAAGAAATCTATGGTGAGCTTGTGGATCACGCCTTACCTGTTGCTCAAGAGCCTGTTCTAGCTCATGCCGCGATTACCCAAACTTTGTTAAATAATTCGTTTTCAAACCAAGCCGTACAACAAATCCTGACTAATGCAGATAGCAGTAAAATATCGATGATTTATTTACGCATAAGTCATGCGGTGGGAGCCATCCACAACTGGATGAATAACTATGAGTTTGTTAATAAAGATGTCGTCGCTCCTAGCCCCTTTGATTTGCGCGATCGACTGACGGTCGCCACGATGCCGGATAATGTTTTGACCCTTTTTGCCTATGCTGTCGATGCGTCAGCTGTGGTTCATGGTGTTTGGGGGGTTGTGCCCTCCGATCATGATGCAGGTTATCCTTTTACTCATAGTGATTCAGCACATAATCCGTTTGCTTTGTTGTCAGAATTTGGGCGCCGACAATATCAACTTGGAATCTATTTAATTGGACTATCAGGTCAAACACTTAGTTTGCCGAGCGCCGTTGCCCCTTCTCTTTTGATGGGACTTGGGGGGCTCAGTTTTGTATTGGGTGCTTGTGTTCTTATTTTCGTAATACCCTTCTTGATCTTTTTTCGTTTTCTTCTCGCGGTGCTCTCATGGATGTTGTGCCTGTTTGAGGCGGTCGCTGCTATGCCCCTTGTTGCGTTAGCGCATTTAACGCCTTCGGGTGAGGGACTAAGTGGAGGTGTTGCACGTCAAGCTTATTTATTATGGATCTCTTTGATGCTCCGTCCCGTCTTGTCTCTGATGGGGCTGGTGGCAGGGTTTGTCTTTTTTGCATTTGGTTTTGCCTTTCTATGTACGGCTCTTACTCCTTTTGCGCAGGTGAGTAGTTCTCTTGGCGGAGGCTTACTTATCACAATGAATGTAGCCCTCATTCTTCTTTTTGACATTATGATGTACGCTCTCGCGAATGCTTCTTTTAAAGGCATCTATCTTTTTCCTGACCAGGCTTTGCGATGGATTAGTCATTTTGTTGTCTCTGATGGAGGGTCCTATCAAGGGGCGCCAACAGCTGGCTTACCACAACAAGGAGGACCCTCTCTTACAGCGTTACCACCCGTTTGGAATCGCGTGCTATCGAATATTAATATCCATAGCTCTTTGGGTAGTAAGGAAACGAAATATTTATCTATGACAAAGAGTGAAACACAGAAAGAAAAAGAAGATCGTCAAGCGCACGATCTTAAGAATGCCTTGTTTCCTGTTTATTCCGATAAGAGTGGTAAACCAACGGGGGATAAAGAAAGCATCACAGAAGCTTCTCTAAAGAGTAAGGAAGCGAATAGCCCGCAGCTTCCTGCCTCATCTGATTTATCAAAAGTTCGTGATCGAAAGAATGTAGCGTTCCCTTTAGCATCAAATGCTGCTCAATTAGGGCGTGATCAGAAAGAAAAGAAAGATAAACCACCTGAAAAAGAATAGAGTGAATTTTAGGGAGGGGGGAGTAATCCATCCTTCTCAGCGGCTAATTTAATGTTTTTCTGTAATTTTTCGAAGGCACGGACCTCAATTTGGCGGATTCGTTCACGACTGACACCCAAGCGCTGAGACAAATCTTCAAGTGTCGAGGGGGTCTCATCAAGTCGGCGCGCTTTAATAATTTCTTGTTCTCGCGCATTAAGTCCTTGAAGTGCTTTTGTAAGAAGACGATGACGTCGTTCCATTTCTTGTTCGGCACCCATGCGAACATCTTGGCTCTCATTTTGATCAACAAGCCAATCTTGCCATTCACTGTCTCCATCCCCATCGCTCCGGACGGGGGCATTAAGAGACTGATCACCCCCAAGAAGGCGTCTGTTCATGTTTATGACGTCTTCTTCTGGCACATCAAGACGTTTTGAAATGGATGTGACCTGTTCTGCCGAAAGATCTCCATCATCAATGGCTTTCATTTCTCCTTTAAGACGACGCAAATTAAAAAATAATTTCTTTTGAGCGGCCGTTGTTCCGATCTTAACAAGTGACCAAGAATGAAGAATATATTCTTGAATGGCGGCCCTAATCCACCACATGGCGTATGTCGAAAGTCGAAATCCTCGATCAGGGTCAAAGCGTTTCACAGCTTGCATCATGCCGACATTTCCTTCGGCCACGAGATCCGCTAAGGGGAGGCCATACCCACGATACCCCATGGCAATTTTAGCAACGAGCCGAAGATGGCTCGTCACAAGTTTGTGGGCCGCTTCGAGATCACCATGATCTTTCCATGACTTCGCAAGCATGAACTCTTCATTCGCTTCGAGAATCGGGAATTTCCTGATCTCGCGGAGATAAAGGGCAAGGTTGCCATCGCCTTTAAGGGCGGGGAGATTGAAAGATGCACTCATGTCTCTTTTATTAGCATTTTCTGTGGCGGGAATATGTATTTGTTTATCACTTTGAAATATATAGGTAATATATACAATTAGGCTAGAGTTTACGTAATAATTTTTGCATATCTAACGGCAAGGCGACTTTAAAGCGCATATTTTTCTTTGTGCGAGGATGACAAAATTGCAGATGCAAAGCATGCAAAGCTTGCCGAGGAAAAGCACGTAATATTTGTGCGGTATCATGGGCCCCTGGATTACGGTGATTGCCATAGACCTTGTCGCCAACAACCGGATGTTTTATGTGGGCCATATGGACACGAATTTGATGGGTGCGGCCTGTCGCTAATTTACATTCGACCAAGCTAACCAAATCAAATTCTTTAAGGACACGATAATGTGTAAGGGCTGATTTACCTTTCTGAGCACTGGTAACCGCCATTTTAATACGTTCACGTGGATGTCGACCAATGGATGTTTCAATATCTCCTGAAGTCGGAAGGGGGATGCCCCAGACAAGAGCATGGTAAACACGGCTTAAGCTGTGATTGGCAAACTGCTTCGTGAGTTCTTGATGGGTTATGTCGTTCTTTGCAACCACCATGAGCCCACTTGTATCTTTATCGAGGCGATGAACAATCCCAGGACGTGCAACACCACCTATGCCACTTAGACTTTTGCCACAATGTGCCAAAAGAGCATTAACGAGGGTATGATCATGGTTTCCAGGAGCTGGGTGAACAACCATACCGGCGGGCTTATTAATGACAATGAGATCATTATCTTCATAAACAATATCGAGTTCAATCGATTGGGCTTCCGGAACTGCTGATCGAAGAGGTGGAATGGTAATCGTATAAATTTGCCCGGTCTTAACTTTGCTGCTGGCATCAGTAACAACGGCATTATTAAGTGTGATTTGTTGGGCTGCCATTAATGATTGCAAACGTGCACGCGACAAACTTGTTTCATGATCGACCAAAAGCGAGGTGAGGGCTTTATCGAGCCGTTGCCGATCCATGGCTTCGGGGATCGTTAATTCAAGGGTCATAAGAGCACTTTTGTCTAAAGATTGTTCCATGTATCATTTCATAGCATAACTAGAGGGGGCGTGTCAGGAGTGCCCCTTTATTGAAAGAGGCTTTATAATAGGACTTTAATTAGTTGAAATGATGTTTTTTTAGGTTTCGTCTTTCCTTTATACGCGCTATAGACTCTCCCGCCGTAAAAGAACAAGAGCATTTTCTGCGACGGAGGGGTGGCCGAGTGGTTGAAGGCGATCGCCTGGAAAGCGGTTAAACGGATAAAACTGTTTCGTGAGTTCGAATCTCATCCCCTCCGCCATTGCTTTGTTTCGGAGTGTGCCCGAGTGCCCCCGAAAGTGGCGTTTTCCCCAATAAAATAGCAAGTTTTTTGCTCCATAATGTTTTCGAGTGTTCCGGTACAGACCGGGCATTTCGGGAACCAAACCGGGGTACAGCCCCAAATTTAAAAAAATTGGTTCCCGCTAGGGGCAAAAAGTCATTTCACTACAGAGCATTAGATAGCCCCCGAAAAACGCATTTTCATTACGAATGTAAATTTCATTTTGGAGGCATCATGCTTACGACCACAAAAATCGATCATGCAAAACCAACTAATAAGCCCTACCGCCTTTTTGACTTTTTGGGGCTTTACCTAGAAGTCAGGCCTAACGGCAGCAAACATTGGCGTTTTAAATACAGCCTCGAAGGAAAAGAGAGGCGCTTAGTGTTGGGACGTTACCCCGAATTGTCTCTACTTGAAGCCCGTGAAAAGCGGGATCAGGCAAAGAAGCTGGTCGCCAGTGGCATCGATCCAATTACGGAAAAGAAAAAGAACCGCCAGCAGGCCGTTTTGAAATCGGCGGTCACTTTTGAGCTGGTCGCCCGCGAATGGCATGAACATTTCAAGGAACGTTGGTCGCCGCAATATGTCATCGACACGATGCATCGTCTTGAGAAGGATATTTTTCCTCATATGGGCAGCAGTCCTATTGCGGATATCTTAGCCCCGGAACTTTTATGCGTTCTGCGTCTGATCGAAAAGCGTGGAGCGTATGAGGTGGCGCGGCGCATGTTGCAAATCTGTAACCAGATTTTTCGATATGCAATCGTGACGGGCCGAGCGAAATATAATCCTGCCACAGATATGCGTGGTGCTCTTAAGCCCGTCAAACGCGAACATTTTGCGGCGCTTGATCCTGAGGACATCCCGGTGTTTCTGGGTGATCTGGAACGCAACGATGCACGGTTGTTTCTGCACACACGGCTTGCGATCAAACTGATGATGTTGACTTTTGTTCGCACCAGTGAACTCATCGAGTCCAAATGGGATGAGTTCGACTTAGAAAAGAAACAATGGGTCATTCCTGCCTCGCGCATGAAAATGAAACGCCCGCATGTCGTGCCGTTATCTAGCCAATCGCTTGCCATTCTGAAAGAAGTCAAAGAATTGAATGGAAACCGCGAATGGGTTTTTGCCAGCAATGCCAAGCCGCGCAAACCGATGAGCAATGGTACTATCCTGAAAGCCCTTGAACGCTTGGGCTATAAAGGCCGCATGACGGGCCACGGCTTCCGGGCGCTTGCTATGTCCACAATCAAAGAAAAGCTGGGCTATCGGCATGAAGTGGTTGATCGCCAGCTTGCCCACGCGCCCGCTAATAAAGTGGATGCAGCCTATGACCGCGCCAAATTCCTCGATGAACGTAGGAAGATGATGCAGGAATGGGCCGATTATCTCGACAACGTAGCGCCGCATGGCCGCGTTATTCATGTTGATTTCTCGGCTGCAGAATAACGCTTGTCCATGAACTCACTTGTTTTGATGTAAGCGAGATCATGGAACCAGCGTTCGGCCTCGGCGCGGGCGATGAATGTGCATCGCCCGCGCTTGAAGGTCTGCAAACGGTCGGCATTGATTTCACGATAGAAGGCGGTTCTTGAAATCGCATATTTCAGGCAGAAGTCTTTTACGCGGTAGATTTCAGGTTCCATACTTTAGTTCCTTTCGATTTGCTTCAATAATTCCGTCAAATAAGAGAGCATTAGCTGTATCTGTTCCGGGCTCGGCCTGAATTCTGGGTCGCCCGGTTTGAAAATACATTCGTAAATAAATTTGCCTTCCTCATTCATCGCTCCTCCTTCCGTTCGCGCTATAATCGTGGTCCTAAATATTTCCCTCTCACTTTCTTTCGATGCCTTAGCTTCGGCATCTCGTAGAATGTCGTATTTCATGGTGAAGGCCTTCCGCCCGGTGCTGCCAGTTCAGGCCATTTAGCGAAAAAGCGGCTAGTATTCATGTGGCCCCATGCGTCCCAATCGGTAACAGCTTCTTTCGGCCAGCCTTTGCTATCGGGTTTTATCGGTATCAGGGGTTTATGATCCGGCTTGCCGATCTCGCTTAGGGCCGAACTCTTGATCGCGGCTCTGATCGTCACCGTCCCGTCCGGCGCGGTTGTTTTCGTTGTGCTGACTGTGGGGCTGCGCGGCTGCAATGGCCGGATGCTGTCCAGTCGGGTGCGTTTGACCTTCGACCGTTGGCCGTGGTGTTTGGTCGGTGTGCGTTTGATGCCTTGCGCTCTCAGGCTGCGGTCGTCGATCTGTGCCGCATGGCCGTATCGTTTTAGGTGGCGGTTAGCGAGAGTCGCCCATGATTGGCGCAGGCCTCTGACCTTGCGGCTGAGTTCCGGTTTCGTATAACGATCTTTAAGGCCGTATGTCTCGCCCGTGATCTTCCGTAGCGGCACTAGGATATGCAGATGGATATTCCGGCTGTCGCCTCTGGGATCGGGGCTATGGACCGCCCAATCGACGGCGCAGCCCTTCCGAGTGAACTGTTCCCGAATGTAATCTCGCGCCAGAAAGATGTTCTGTTCGAGGCTCAGTTCATGCGGCAGGGCTATATCGATATTATGGGCTAAAATAGCGTCCTTGCGCCGCGTAGACCTGTCTTCACGGGCTTCCAACCGCCGCCATAGTTCGCCGCGCTCATTGGCCCATTTTGGGGTTCCTGACGGCAACGTTATCTCATCGTAGAGGATGCCGCCTTTCCGGGAATAATCGGAATAGGCGGTCGATCCTTTGTCGTCCTCGATTTTCTGTCCGGCGTTATAGGCGGCTTTAGCCACGGCGCTGGCATGGCCATGATCGCCGCCGACACCGAGACCACGTTTTAAAAATTTATGGGTTAAATGAAAAATCGCCATTTACACTTCTCCATTGAAAAAAATGGAAACGGATAAATGACGAAAAAAGTGATAGGTTATAGTCGCAGAAAATTATTGCTGAATTCTGAACGAAATCGGCACATCATTTTTGCAGATGTCGGAAAAGTTTGTATCCCTTGGTAGCCCATAGCATCTGTTGGTATCCTATAGACCAGCGAGCCCAACCTAAAATCGGAAAAATATTTTTTCTGGCGAAAGAATTTTGCGGGATTGACGAAAAGCCGACTGTCTAAGGCGATCTAGCCGCAACCCCATACCCGTGCCGAGCAGATGTGCCGCCTGCGGCACGAGGCGCCGCGCCTCTGGCGCAGATGCGCCGTCCTCAGCATGCCGCTCTTGCGGCGTGGCCGTAATTCATGCCGGAGGCATGATCGCGCCAATGCTTATGCACTGGCTGCGCGCATTACCGAAGGTAATGCTTAAGTGCGCTATTATGAGCCTAAAGCGTTAATTGACCAGCTAGAATCTTTCGCAACAACCCGCGCGAATCTCTGGGATTCCTTTCGGAAACCATCCGAAATGGCGAAACAAATGTTCTAGACCAGAGGCGCACTCACCCCCCCTAATCGCAAATTATCGTTGACGGGGCTTTTGCTGAACAGGTAATAAAACAAGAGATTTACCGGTACCACATTACAATAAGAACCTGATTTAAGCTTCTTTATTATAGGGATACACATATCTATGGCACACCGATACCCCGTCAGAATGAGCAAAACACTGGAAGGCCTGCTCAACAATTTTTTGATAAATATGAGAAAATGCGAGGGCACGGACGCTATAGCATCCGCTATCAATTTATTGCTGGACGACAGCCTCACTTTATCGGAAGACCCAGAAACACCAGCAAGTATGGATGCGGACGTCACGGCCCTTTCACAGGCCATACAATCACGGTTTAATAAAGGAAGTATGAGGGACAGCTTCAGAGCTTTTAAAGAAGCGCTGAAAGCAAAAATGGGTGACAATTATCCAGCCGAATTAGACAAGCCACAAAAGCCACAAGTCGTACAAACAGCAATACCGCCAACCGCTCAACAAAGGCCATTGAGGCCAAACAGCTTTTTACTACCCCCGGTTGATGCTCGCCATCTTGTATTGGACTGGGAACATTCTAAACGGCATATGTTGGGCGGTATGCCCTTGGCCTTTGACTTTATTCCCGAGATAGTAGCCCCCATTGAAGATATTGATTACAGAGAACTATTTGCCATACAATGCGGCCAGATAATATCAGCATTCACGGAACAGAATGATAAGCCAGCTATATCGATAAGCCATAAATATATGATGGGCATGGGTGCAAGTGAAAATCTTTTAGGCGGCGCATCTATTGTTCGCCTGGATTTCCCCGTACCGTCAGATCTTCCCATTGTGAATTCCTTTTATATGCAGCGACATCTTGATCAAGCCGCCATATATTTAGGATTCCCGCGCTTCGTTGTTTGGTCTGGAATAGATGATAATAAATCTTCGTTTTTTCGTTTTGAAATACCAAACACCCGGGCAGGATTGCATAAACTCACCAATCTAGTGCAGCTTTTGGCCAATGAAGGATTATTCAATAGGGCACCTGCCAAAAATCCCGATCCCGCATTAATGGCTGCAAAAGTGGGCTAGTTAAAGCTGATTTATAAAATGTTGAATCATTTCCTCGCACCAATGAGGGTGGATGGATGCTTCAGAACAGCTTAAACAGCTATTCACTACCGATAATGCAAACGTTATCGGTACCATTTTAACCTTAATTTCCAAAAGCGCCCAGTTTCAGAGTCGACGGTCCACCGTGATAGTCTCGAATTTCGAAAATGGGGGCTTTAAATTCACCTATCCGATCATCAGAAAATTATATACGCGGATACCACATGTCTCTATGCCGAAAAACGCTAAAAATACAGCTAACAAATTCTTGAGGCAACTTCTGGCGACGATAACCAAAATGATACATGAAAATGGGTGTCTATCATATCCCACTTTGGGGCTAGTACTTTTGGGGTAGCACCAAAGTGCCCCTCGGCGGTTGTTCCGAGGCTAATTTTGAATTACTGTATCGTCAGTTACGATCTTAATTTTTCGGGGTATAAACCGGGAAGCGGCGCAAAATTCGAAACGGGTTTTGCGCACAAAATCAGAAGGTTCATGCGAGAATGCTAATCACATCCCCATTCATGTGTTTGGCATAATCCGCAACCGATTTATGAATGGAAGTTTTGCTTTATAAAACTTGCACATTCTGTGCACCTCTCTCCAGCATCATCCATTGCAATCCATGACAAATGTGTGTAGATTTATGAGTAGAAATCATTTTTTAATTCACTCGGTATGAGTAGATGGCACTAACCCATATAGCGATAGAAAAGCTTAAACCAAAGGCCAAGCCCTACCGCAAAGCTGATTCTGGAGGTCTTTGTATTGAGATAAATCCGGATGGTAAGAATCGCGATGGCACTAAGCGTTTTGGTAGTAAACTTTGGCGCTGGCGCTATTACTACAATAGCAAGCCACAGATGCTTGCTTTGGGGAAGTTTCCTGCTGTCAGTCTGGAGATAGCACGCCGTAAAGCGGAAGAAGCGGACTTCAGCTACAAGAAGGAAAACATCCTACACGAGAAAAGAAGGCCGAAAGGTTACGCCGTTCAATATCTGCAGGGAATACCTTTGAGGTTATTACTCGCAAATGGATGGAGCTAAAGGGCGAGCAGCTAAATAAAAAATACCATAAGCAATCCCTAGTACGTTTTGAAAAGCACGTATTTCCATTAATTGGAGATCTTCCCATTGAAGAAATCACCATTCCTGATGTTGTCGGGGTGGTTGAGGCTGTTGCCAAAGGGGGAACGATAGTCACAGCTAAATGGGTTAAGCAGGCAATCAGTCAAGTATTCCGTTACGCCTCGCAACGTGGGTTGTGTAAGTTTAATCCGGCGGCGGATATGCGTGATCTCCTACCTCCTGCTGATCAAAAGCATCATGCCTGTATACCTCCAAGTGAATTACCAGAATTGCTTAAGGCGATTGAAGCTTATGAAGGCGATTCCATTACTAAAGCTGCAATAAAACTTATGGCGCTAACATTTGTTAGAACCAACGAATTAATCGCAGCAAAGTGGGAAGAAATAAATTTTGATCGAGCAGAATGGAATATACCAAAAGAGCGCATGAAAATGCGCCGTTCTCATTTTGTGCCACTTTCGAAACAGGCTCTGGAAATACTTAAAGCTTTGTACCAATTCACTGGTAGCAAAGAACATGTCTTTCATAGCCAGCGAGGAAAGAAAGCTAAACATATAAGCAATGGTGCAGTTCTGATGGCCCTACGTCGTATGGGTTACCAAGGCCGTATGACGGGGCATGGTTTTCGCAGCCTTGCTAGTACCATACTTAATGAAAAGAAATTCGTGCCTGATGTAATTGAACGCCAGCTTGCGCATCAAGATGATGACAAAATTCGCAGTGCCTATAATCGTGCAGAGTATCGCTTGGAGCGAGTTAAGATGATGCAGGAATGGGCAGATTTTCTGGATACTACATACAAAGGTGCGTCCAACATAATTTCAGGCAAATTCTCACTTTCAAGAACCAAATGAATTTAAATAACGATATTGAAATTCAATTACAATTTAAAGCGCTTGAGAAAGCAGAAAAGACTCTTATTAAATGCGCTAGAGCATTTCCCGGTCATGTAGAATAACCAGAGTTGGCGAGATAAGCAGCGCATTCGTTAGGAGATATGGTTGTGATGATTTGATCGATGGCTTCGTTGAGAGCATCGACAGAACGAGCAGCTTT
>Ga0302277_1000237_pt1 | contig 43958 bp, 41 predicted proteins | sample III_Bog_N3_1_FD_198759 | JGI IMG/M metagenome (GOLD analysis project Ga0302277, IMG submission 198759) | Peat permafrost microbial communities from Stordalen Mire near Abisko, Sweden - III_Bog_N3_1 | ecosystem: Environmental > Terrestrial > Soil > Wetlands > Peat | place: Sweden: Abisko... | reverse complement strand
TCTGCAAAAGAACCCAGATAAAATACGTTCCTTCTACCAGAAACCATCCCTGCGCTATGCCGCCTAAATGTGTTTTTACTTATGCACTGATTAATACTTTCCAATCTTTAGAGCGCGGGCGAGTAGCGAAACACTTGCGCCACCAATATCGATAATGATTTGATGTTTTAATAACCTCGTCAACTCTCGTTATTCTACATGATTACGAAATACCTGAGATATGATGGAAAAATCATCCATCATGTGAACCCCATCTTGGATAATCAATATTTGGCTCGTTCATACTGTTGGGGCCATGTTATATCAACGCCAAGAGCGTGGGCTGCGTGAAGGGGCCAATAGGGATCACGTAATAATTCGCGGGCCAATAAGACGACATCAGCTTCTTGCGCGGCTATAATGTGTTCGGCTTGTCGTGGGTCCGTGATCATGCCAACAGCCCCCGTTAAGAGGCCTGTATCGCGTCGGATGGCGGAACAAAAAGGTACTTGAAAGCCGGGGCCTGTCTCAATTTTTGCGTAAGGAACAAGGCCTGCGGAGGAGACATCGATAAAATCAATACCTATTTCCTTTAATTGGGAACAGAGCAACGTTGATTGATGAACATCCCAACCTCCATCAACCCAATCAGATGCCGACAGACGAACAAAGACGGGCAGATGTTGCGGCCATATATGGCGGACAGAAGAGGCAATCTCAAGGAGGAGACGTAGGCGATTTTCCAAACTCCCACCATAACGATCCGTGCGTTTGTTGGAGAGGGGTGATAAAAATTCATGCAACAAGTAGCCATGCGCCGCATGTAGCTCAATAACATCGAACCCTGCGGCTAAACTCCGTGCGGCGGCTTGATTGAAAGATTGAATAATGTTGTTAATTTCTTGTTGATTAAGGTCATGAGGAGATGCGGATTTTTCATCAAAGGGGATACTGGAGGGGCCGACAATGGCCCATCCGCCATTGTTGGGGCTCAACGAATGCCCCCCTTCCCACGGAGGACTTACGGAAGCCTTACGGCCAGCATGCGCAAGCTGAATGGCGGGTATGGATCCATTATCTTTTATGAATTGGGTAATAGGACGATAGGCATCAATGTGCGCATCACTCCAAATACCGGCGTCATTAGGCGTAATACGACCTTCGGGTACAACCGCCGTTGCTTCTTGGATAATGCATGCAGCGCCACCAATCGCTCGGCTCCCGAGGTGCACAAGATGCCATGACGTTGGAAAGCCTTCATGACTCGAATATTGGCACATCGGTGAAACAAAGATGCGGTTCTTAAAGACAAGACTGCGTATTTGAAGAGGTGAGAATAAAGGGCTTTTCATGATCGTTGCTCCATCTATATCCTTACGCTGTTGGAAATTATTGCCGACCTTCGATTGTCCCTATGAGCGCATAGGCCTGTCTGCGGAAAGCCTTTTTTATATTACCGGAGGATCTAGGTTGTTGCCACCGAAGGGCGGGTGAGTTGTAAATAAATATCTTCTAAGGTTGTTTCTTCTGTTGAAAGATCAAGAATAGAGAAGCCGTTGACTTGAATGCCTACCAACATTTGACCAATCGCTGTTTTACTGGGTTGATAGACAAGAGCCAGTTGTCGCGGCTGTATTAATTCCCATCCATTGGCCTGAAGATTAGCCGGAAGCACGGTAAGCTCCCGATCAATCGTAACGATGACGCGTTTGTTCTCAAGGCGTCGTAAAAGGTTCGCTTTTGTGTCATTGGCAACAAGTTCACCATGATTGATGATGGCAATCCGATCACATAATTCTTGAGCTTCTTCTAAGTAATGAGTGGTCAGCAAAATAGTCGTGCCGTTTTCATTAAGCCTCCGAACATATTTCCAGAGACTTTTTCGTAATTCAACATCAACGCCGGCTGTCGGTTCATCCAAGACAAGAACCATAGGATTATGAACCATGGCTTTTGCAACCATAAGACGGCGCCGCATGCCGCCTGATAAGGAGCGAGCATAAACATGAGCCTTATCACTGAGATCAAGGGCAGCAAGGAGCTCATCCGTACGGCGTTCGCGCTTTGGTAGTCCATAAAGACCGGCTTGTAATTCTAGCAATTCATAAGGTGTAAAGAAGGCGTCAAGATTTAATTCTTGGGGCACAACGCCGATGGCTGAACGGGCCATTCGCGGCTGCTGGTCAACTTCGTAGCCGCAGATACATGCGGATCCTGATGTCTTAACAACAAGGCTAGCCAAAATATTAATAAGCGTCGATTTTCCGGCCCCGTTGGCGCCTAATAACCCAAAAATACTGCCGTAGGGGATTCGTAGGGATATATTTTTTAAGGCTTCCTTGGGAGGTTGTCGTTTTGTGCCACGATAGATTTTAGACAGACCGCTGATTTCAACAGCTGATTCTGACAACGACATTATTGTCTGCGAAGATTCAGGGGCCAACGTTATCATGAAGTGAAGGGGGTCTGAGGATCTTAGAGGCTCTTGTAGAACGTAAGGACTTTTATAGCAAATGTCGTTTTCATGCGATAGATTTACACAATTTTTCACATTTTAACTATCGGTCGTCATTTATGCGATCGGAGCCCTCTTTCCTTCTGCTTGACAAGAGACTAAGGGATTGAGAACGTAAGAAAGAATTCATAGAGGATGGCCTGATGTCTCATATTCAACCCCCCGAAACACTGACGGTAGATACCCCCAAGCTTTTTTGTGATGGTGGGGGTGATAGTCTGGGGCATCCACGTGTTTTTCTTACCATGAAAAATAGTCACGTTGATTGTCCTTATTGTGGTCGTCATTTTGTTTTGTCACCGCGTGTGACGGCGCAAGGGGCGGGTCATTAAATCACGCCTGAGATATTTATGAACGCGGCAAGCACAGAGACCGATACTTTGTATCTTATTGATGGCTCCGGGTTCATTTTTCGAGCTTTTCATGCTTTGCCCGATTTAACGCGCCCGGATGGCACCCATATTGGGGCTGTTTTGGGCTTTTGTAACATGATGCATAAGCTTCTGGACGAAGTTAAAGCTGAGAATATAGCGGTGATCTTCGATGCGGCTCGTCGCACTTTTCGCAACGAGATTTACCCAGATTATAAAGCGCATCGCCCACCGCCGCCCCCCGAGCTCATCCCACAATTTGCTCTTATACGCGAAGCTACACGTGCTTTCGGTGTTCCGGCCCTTGAGATGGCCAATTTTGAAGCGGATGATTTAATAGCAAGCTATGCCAAAGAAGCGGAGTTACACGGGCGCCATGTCCGTATTGTATCATCCGACAAAGATCTTATGCAGCTCATTCGCCCGGGCGTCGATATGTATGATCCGATGAAGTCAATGCCGATCGGACTCGATGAGGTAATGAAAAAATTTGGCGTTACCCCTGACAAAGTGACGGATGTTCAAGCTTTAGCTGGCGATAGTACAGATAATATACCCGGTGTGCCGGGTATTGGTGTGAAGACGGCCGCTGAACTCATTAATCAATTTGGTGATCTCGAAAGTCTTTTAAAAGCGGCAAGTTCTATTAAGCAACCAAAACGGCGTGAAGTGCTGCTATCGCACGCGGAAGCTGCGCGCATTTCAAAGCGTCTTGTGGTGTTGGATGAGATGGTTCCTCTTCCCCTGCCGCTTCATGAACTCAAGAAGAAAATTGACCATAAAGCTGATCTCATTGTGTTTCTACAAGCGCAAGGATTCCGTACTTTGTTGACGCGCCTAGGAGCGCCTCAAGCGGAAAGGATTCCTGTCGTCTCTCTTCCATCACCATCTGTAAAATCAAATTCAGTGGACGTCACAGCCCCTCTCGATTCCCTCATGACAGCAAAAGCTGATTATGAGCTTGTTCAAGATCAAGAACGTCTAAAATGGTGGGTCGAGGCGGCACGTGCTGCGGGTTGTGTTGCCATCGATACAGAAACCGATTCATTAACGGCATCAACAGCTAAACTTGTTGGTATTTCGTTAGCCATTGCACCTGGAAAAGCTTGTTACATTCCTTGTCAGCACATAGATCCTCAGGCAACGCCAGTGGACAAAGGTGGCTTTGTTTTTGATCAGCCTCATGTTCCAAAACAGATCTCGCTTGCTGTCATACACGCTTTGTTGCATGACGTGCTTCTTGATCCCGCTGTTCTGAAAATTGGGCATAACCTGAAATATGATATGCAAGTACTCGGTCAGCACGAGCTTCCGATCTCACCTTATGATGATACAATGCTCTTGTCTTATGTGCTCGCCGCCGGACTTCATGGCCATGGTCTCGATGAATTAGCTGAACTACATTTTCATCATAAAATGATTAGTTATGATGAGGTAACAGGGACAGGTAAAAGTCGCATTCTTTTTGATCGAGTGCCCTTAGATAAAGCAACAAACTATGCCGCAGAAGATGCGGACTTTACTTTTCGTTTATGGCTCTATCTTAAGCCGCAGATAGCCCAACAACATCTTGCCAAGGTTTATGAACGTATTGAGCGCCCTTTGGTTCCTGTGGTAGCTGCCATGGAAAAAGAAGGCATTCGCATTGATGCTGATGTTCTACGGGCCCAAAGCTATGGGTTTGCGGGGCGATTACAAAAATTAGAAGGCGAAATAACCCAATTGGCCGGGCATAGCTTTAATGTTAACTCGCCAAAACAATTGGGCGATGTCCTCTTTGGCGAATTGGGGTTGCCAGGCGGTATAAAAAGCAAAACAGGGGCTTATTCAACGGCATCCGATGTACTTGAGCCTTTGGCTGATCAAGGCCACGAAATTATTACAAAAGTGCTCGATTATCGGGGCTTATCAAAACTTAAATCAACCTATACGGATTCGCTACCTGAACAAATTGATCGCCGCACAAAACGTATCCACACCTCTTTCAACTTAGTGGGAGCGGCGACAGGTCGTCTTTCTTCGACAGACCCCAACTTGCAGAATATTCCAATTCGTACTGAAGATGGACGTGCTATACGCCGTGCTTTTATTGCCGATCAAGGCCATGAACTTTTATCTGTTGATTATTCGCAAATTGAATTGCGACTTGCTGCACATGCAGCGGGTATTCAGTCACTTATTCAGGCGTTTCACGATGGAATAGATGTTCACGCTCTCACCGCAAGTCAGGTCTTTGGAATACCCTTAAAGGAGATGACATCGGATAAACGGCGTGCCGCGAAAGCCATAAATTTTGGTATTATTTACGGCATAAGCGGCTTTGGCTTATCTAAGCAGATTGGTATTTCACCCGGCGAAGCGAATGAATTTATTCGTACTTATCTTGATCGCTTTCATGAGTTGCGTGACTGGCTTGAAGACACAAAAAATTTTGCACGTCAAAACGGTTATGTCGAAACTCTCTTTGGCCGGCGTATTCATATGGCGGGTATTAAGGATAAAATGCCGGCGCGACGTAACTTTGCGGAACGTCAGGCTATTAATGCTCCTTTGCAGGGAACGGCTGCTGATATCATAAAGCGCGCCATGATTCATGTGGGGCCTGCTTTGGGCGATGCACGCTTAAAGGCAAAACTGCTGCTACAGGTACATGACGAACTTGTCTTTGAGGTGCCTCAGGAGGAAATGGATGCTACGATTGAATTAGTCAAAAAAGTAATGCAGGAGGCCCCGCATCCTGTCCTAACTTTGAAAGTTCCTTTGATTGCCGATGCCGGGCATGCTCTTAATTGGGCGGAAGCTCACTAAGCTTCAATCGCTTTTTCAACACCGATATAATACCATTCCTCGCCGATAGGCGTGTCGGCTTTTGGCATAATAATAAACCCATTACTCGGAGACAAAAGAGGATCACCTTTTACATTAAAAGCAATTATTTCATCTTTGGCAACGCGTTCAAGATGCTTCCATGGTTTTGTAAAAGTCCCCATATCGTCACGATAAATAACATGGGTTACAGTTACAATTCGGGGGGATTGTTGGGGGCGTGGAAGAGAGAGTTCGGATGTATGACCAAGATAGCGTAAAGCGTTCCGAATAGCTTGATACGCAACGTCAGGTGCATGAGGATCTTTATGTTGACCGCATTCAATATTAATGGCGAGAGCTCCGTAACGTCGGGCATATTCAACAGAACCTGTGGCTTCCTCATCATCGCATTGCTTACTTTTAGGGGACGTTGCGGCGTAAGCTTCTTGCCATCCTGTCAGGAGGGTCCAAGGTCCAAGGCAATTTGCAAGTTGATGTTCTTGCTTATTATCGGGAGACACAAAAATAAATGGATCCCCGCCGACTGTATAGGAATGAATCGATAAATGCGCATCACATTCTTGTAACAAAGGGCATAAAATATTTCCTAATTGTGCTTCGTAGCAATTCGGATTGTCCATGGGGACGAGGTATCGATTGAGATTGCGTTCGACGAATCGTTTGTCGAGTTGATAGGCCCGGGGGTTGCCAATAGGAACAAATATGACTTTTCCACGTGTGATTTGGAGGACGCCTTCGTCAATTTCGGCCATGACCCTATGACACGCTGTGGTGCCACATTTTTCATTGCCGTGGATAGCTCCAACAATGAGAAACGTTGGTCCAGCCTCGAGCCCTGTATAGGTTATGGTCTTTAGCATATTAATTGAGGCGGATAGGTTGATAGGGGCTGTCGAGGGAGAAAGCCGGAATTTCAATATCAAAAATCTCACCCCTCTCATTTTCCATTTGGTACGTACCCGTCATGATCCCCGAGGGCGTTGTTAAAGGTGTACCGCTGGTATAATCGTAAAGATCGCCAGGCTCGAGAATAGGTTGTTCTCCAATGACGCCTGGACCACGGACTTCGTGACGTTCGCCTCTTCCGTCTGTAATGCGCCAATGGCGGCTGCGCAATTGAACGGTTTCGCGCCCTAAATTCTCAATGGTTACATGATAGGCCCAAACAAAATGATTATCATTTGGAGCGGATTGGTCGTCCAAATAACTGGGGCGTACCGTGACCCGAATATGTCGTGTTGTCGCTATATAATCCATGATTTCGATTGCTTTTTAATCTGGAGGTCTAAAAAAGAGCGGTTTATATAGACTATAGGCGAAAAATGTGATTTAGGCTATCTTCCTTTCGTCATTCTTTGAAAAGATATGGATGGCCATTCATTTGCGGGTGTAGCTCAATGGTAGAGCAGAAGCTTCCCAAGCTTACGACGAGGGTTCGATTCCCTTCACCCGCTCCAATCTCACGAAGGTGTCGGTTTGTCCAAGAGTGTTTCTGCAGAAAACACCAGTCAAAGTGACGTCGTGTTTAATCATGCAGTTTTGATCTTGTTTTCGGGTTTCTTGTTAGAAATTTACAGGGCAAATTATTCTTTGTTTTTTTTCACCCTATTTACTCCTTAGGATAGAAAGAAATAGGACTCATCTGGTTTTAAATAATAGATATGAACAACAACGAGTTAGCTTCATGCGCTGTGAAGCAAAGTATAACATTTGAATAAACAAGAGTTCGTTGCTATCCCGTAGGGCTACATCTCCTTCATTCAAGAAAGATATTTATCATGGTTTGGAGCCCTCGTGATTATCAAGCTCATTTTTCTTCCGATATATCGACTTTAAAACAAGATGGTCGCTACCGAAGTTTTGCTGTTCTTGAACGCATATGTGGTCAATATCCTTTAGCACGGATGCATGGACCTGAGGGTGTTAAACAAGTAACCATTTGGTGTTCAAACGACTATCTCGGAATGGGACAACATCCTGCCGTTCTCTCCGCCATGCAAGAAGCTTTGCAAAAATGGGGCGCAGGGTCAGGTGGGACACGTAATATTGGTGGGAATACGCTTATTCACACACAGTTGGAATCGGCTTTGGCAGCATGGCATCAAAAAGACGCCGCTCTACTCTTTAGTTCCGGCTATGTATCCAACGAAGCGACGTTAAGCACGCTGACCAAACTTCTGCCAGACTGTATTGTTTTCTCAGATGCTAAGAACCATGCTTCGATGATTGCCGGTATTACGCGGCATCATCCCGAGAAATATGTTTTTGCTCATAATGATCTTGAGGATCTTAAAGCAAAATTAGCAGCCGCCAATCCGAAGGCTCCCAAAATCGTTGCGTGCGAGAGTGTCTATTCTATGGATGGAACAATCGCTCATTTGCGGGAAATTGCTACTCTTGCTCGTGAATATGGAGCCCTTACTTATCTTGATGAGGTTCATGCTGTTGGACTTTACGGCCCTACGGGAGCGGGTGTTGCAGAACGTGATGGCGTTCTTGATATGTTTGATGTGATCGAAGGTACCTTTGGTAAGGCTTTTGGTGTGTCCGGAGGGTATATTACGGGATCACGTGAAATCGTTGATGCGATACGTTGTCATGCACCAGGCTTTATTTTTACAACTTCTATGCCACCAGTCTTGGCGGCCGGGGCATTGGCAAGTTTAAATGTATTGAAAACAGCCCATGATTTGCGGGCCCAACAACAGCGTCAAGCCAAACGTCTTCGTGAAGAATTGCGCCAGGCGGAATTGCCCCTGATGCCTTCGGAGAGTCATATTGTGCCGCTTCTCATTGGCGGCGCTCACTGCTGTAAGGCTGTCACGGATTGGCTTTTTGAAGAGGCCAACATCTATGTTCAACCGATTAATTATCCGACAGTACCCGTTGGTCAGGAACGCCTTCGATTGACCCCATCTCCCTTCCATACAGACGTTATGATTGATGAGCTTGTTGGAGCCCTGGATTATCTCTGGCAACAACAACAGCATCTGAAGCGTCAAATGGTTGCTTAACAGGCAACACGATAGCCCAGGACTTATTCCTTTGCGTGCATCATAGCGGATGCGGTGTCGGCCATACGATTTGAGAAGCCCCATTCGTTGTCATACCAGCTCATGACGCGGACAAAGGTACCATCAATGATTTTGATTTCATTAAGTGCAAAAATCGAGGAATGGGTGTCGTGGTTGAAATCACTGGAGACCAATTCTTCCGAGTATGTTCCGAGGATGCCTTTCAGATCCCCCTGCGCCGCTGTCAGAATAGCCTTCTGAATTTCTTCAACGCTTGTTGCACGTTTGGCGACAAATTTAAAATCAATCACTGAGACATTGGGCGTGGGGACACGGATGGATGTTCCATCCAACTTACCTTTTAAGGCGGGAAGCACTTTACCTACGGCTTTCGCAGCACCCGTGGTGGTCGGAATCATATTGAGAGCTGCCGCGCGCGCACGATGTAGATCGCTATGCATGGTATCAACAACACGTTGATCTCCTGTATAAGAGTGGATTGTGGTCATAAACCCACGCTCAATGCCAAGGGCGTTATGAAGAACATAAGCAACAGGAGCCAAGCAATTTGTGGTACACGAGGCATTTGAAACGACGGTGTGTTTTGCTCTTAATTCATGGTGATTAACGCCATAAACAACAGTTAAATCTTCGTCCGTAGCTGGTGCTGAAATAAGAACTTTCTTGGCGCCCGCCTGAAGATGTTGTTCGGCATCTGCACGCTTTGTAAAGCGTCCGGAGCACTCCATCGCAATATCAATGCCGAGGTCACCCCACCCTAACTTTGTCGGGTCTGAGATTTGTAAACCTTTGACGCGTTGACCATTGATGACCAAATCTTTGCCATCAACTTGGACATCGCCAGCAAATCGGCCATGGACGGAATCATATTTTAATAAATGAGCATTCGTATGAGCGTCAGCCAGATCATTGATGGCAACGATTTCAATATCCTTGCGACCCGATTCGAAGAGCGCGCGTAAAACAAGGCGACCGATACGACCAAACCCATTGATAGAAACACGAACAGTCATAAATACCTCATAAGGCAGATGTTAATAATAAAAACCAAGAAGGAACGCGCCTTATCTACGAATTAATAATTCGCTTGGCAACACTTACGATGTGATCAGGCGTAATACCAAAATGCTGATATAGTTTTTCAGCAGGCGCTGATGCGCCAAAATCTGACATACCTATAAAAACCCCTTTATCACCGATATAACGATCCCATCCTTGAGCGATGCCGGCCTCAATCGCGATACGGGGTGCTTGACCCAGCACAGATGCACGATAATCAGCGGGTTGTTCGTCAAATAATTCCCAGCATGGTAAGGAGACGACAGCCGCGCCTATACCCATTTTTTGGAGTTGGTTATGAGCCGCTACCGCCAAAGAAACCTCTGAACCCGTGGCAAGAAGAGTAATTTGTCGTGTACCCTCAGCCTCGATGAGCACATAGCCTCCCTTGGCCGCGTGATTGACGGTATCCGCTTGACGTAACGTTGGCAGACCTTGACGCGATAACGCGAGTAAGGTTGGCCGCGCTGTATTCTGAAGGGCGATGTCCCAACATTCGACAGTTTCAATTCCATCACAAGGACGCATGACAAGTAGATGAGGAATAGCTCGTAAAGCGGCTAAATGCTCAACGGGTTGATGAGTGGGGCCATCTTCACCTAACCCAATGCTGTCATGAGTCATGACAAAGATGACACGTTGACGCATAAGCGCGGCCAGACGTATCGAAGGGCGACAATAATCAGCAAACTGCAAGAAGGTGCCACCATAAGGTATAAGACCACCATGGAGGGCAAGACCGTTCATAGCCGCAGCCATCCCATGTTCACGTACGCCAAAATGGATATATTGACCTTTATAATGGGGGGGGGTGACAGCTTCAAAATTCTTTACTTGGGTATTATTGGAAGGAGTGAGATCTGCTGAACCACCCACGAGTTCGGGCATGAGAGGTAAAAGAACCTCGAGGACGGCCCCTGACGATTGTCGGGTCGCGTGCTTGGGCTTCTCCGTGGCTAATTTTATTTTTAAAGCGGCGAGATTTGCCGGAAGAGACGCCGGCAGTGTGCTGGTTATGACGCGGTCAAACTCTGAACGCTGGGCGGCCTTGTTATGACGTGCTTGCCATGATTGATAGAGGTGATGTCCTTGCGATCCAACGCGGCGCCACGCATCGAGAACATCATCGGGTACAACAAATGCATCATGATTCCAGCCCAGTTGTTGCCGTGTCGCAGCGACTTCGTCTGCACCTAAAGGAGAACCATGGCAGTCTTTTGTCCCCTGTTTCTTAGGCGACCCAAAACCAATCACCGTGCGGCAAGCGATAAGCGAAGGCTTGTCCGTAACGGATAAGGCGGCTTCGGTTGCGTGAGCGATCGCTTCTGGATTATGGCCATCAATCGCTTGTACATGCCAACCATAGGCCCGAAAACGTGCTTGCACATCTTCAGTAAAAGATAAAGTAGTGGGGCCATCAATTGAAATTTTATTATCATCATAAAAGACAACGAGACGTCCAAGTTTTAGATGGCCTGCCAAGGAGGCCGCCTCATGGCTGATGCCTTCCATTAAATCGCCATCGGACGCAATAACAAAGGTTCGATGATCAACAAGGTCATTACCAAAACGTGCGTTCAAAAGACGCTCGGCTAAAGCAAACCCGACGGCATTTGATAATCCTTGACCTAAAGGACCTGTGGTTGTCTCGACGGCAATGCAATGATCATGTTCAGGATGGCCAGGGGTGAGGCTGTCAAGTTGACGAAAATTCTTGATGGCCTCGAGTGTCATTTTTTTATAACCCGAAAGATAGCCGAGTGAATAAAGTAACATCGAGCCATGGCCTGCGGAAAGAATAAAACGATCGCGATCCGGCCATGATGGGTTTTCAGGATCAAAACGTAAAAATTGAGACCAGAGCACGGTTGCAACATCCGCCATCCCCATAGGCATTCCCGGATGGCCCGATTTTGCTTTTTCGACAGCATCAATCGACAAAAAGCGAATGGCATTTGCCATCGCTTGATGGTGTGGATTGGGTGTGGGGAGAAGAGTTGCAGCGGCTGTAGGCATTTGAGCTCTCGGTCGTTAAGATGATGCCGGCAAATTGCCGAAAAGCTTTCGGGTGCGCAACTGTTTATTCAGACGCTGAGTGGTTTGCCAAAGACTGAGCTTGGGCTAAACAGGCTTTATGATCGGGGTGAAAGCCCTTTTGAACCCACCAAATTTCTGTTTGGCGAAGAATTTGGCCTATTTCGGGGCCTGGTTTTAGGTTTATTTTGAGCAAATCCTCGCCACGTAAGGGAAAGACGGGTTTTTCCCAGGATGAACAGGCCGACAAAACAGCGGGAATCTGTGATTCGATCTCAGGATGATGGCTGGCTTGTATGAGAAAGGCATCGAGGACTGATTCCGACCCGTAATCATAAAGTATGGCTGAAAGGGGTGACGAATCGAGGCGATTAAGAAGTGATCCCGATAGAAACGCTACATTTTGCAGGGTTTTTGCTTCGCGGTTTGAGAGTTTTAAACGTTTGACAACATCCTCAATATCAGATGGCTTGTGGTGCATAAAAGAAAGGAGTCGTCGAAGAGGTGATGATCTAACCCCATGTTTTTCTTCAAGAATAAACAGTTTATGGCTTGAATTAAATGGAAGCAAATTGGGCAATAATATTGGCAAAACCCCACTTTGCTGCATTGCAACCAAACTTTTATAGGGGTTAGGGGCGGCCAAAAGCTTCTTGATCTCATGCCCAACCCGTTCAGCTGAAATGTGCGGTAATAAAACGGCAAGGTCTTGGCACGCCTTTAAGCCATCCTTGTCAGGATCACCCTCACCAAACCAAGCAAAAAATCGAAAAAATCGTAAAATGCGTAAAACATCTTCTCGAATACGTTGAGCCGCATTACCTATGAAATGGACGCGACCTTGAGCTAAATCTTCGCGGCCCTGAAAATAATCATAAATATGGCCCTTGGCATCGACATAAAGCGCATTAAAAGTGAAATCACGCCGGGCGGCATCGTCACGCCAATTTTCTGTATAAGTCACCTTGGCATGGCGGCCATCGGTTTCAATATCGCGCCTTAAACTTGTGATTTCAAAGCTTTTATGATCGACCACAACCGTCACAGTCCCATGATCAAGACCTGTGGGGACAACTTTCATACCCGCCGCTTTGAGAACCGCACACATCGTTTCAGGAGGAACATTGACCGCAAGGTCAATATCACTCACAGGACGTCCCCTAAGGGCGTCACGAACGGCACCACCCACAACCCGCGCTTCATGTCCGGCCTCATGAAAGGCTTTAAAGATTTGCCGAAGGCCTTCGTTGTCAAGCCATGTACTGGACAGGGGATTTAAATGATCAGAAGTGTAACTCATAAATGCTAGCATGCCCTTGTTTTGCGATTGCATCAATTGCTTTGGCATTAGGCGCGAATAAAGATAATCTAGCTAAGGGTTATCTCCCCGTCATTTTTTATGCGAGGTCTTATGTCGTCACTTTTTTCTACGCGTACGGTTGCATCGCCTGCAAGTTCTACCGATTTAATAGCGGCGATCGAAGAAGCGGCACAGAAGCTTGGCATAATCCGTGAGAGTATTGGGAGTGTTATTTTTGGCCAAGAGGACGTCGTCAATCAAAGTTTGATTGCTTTATTATCGGGGGGACATGTTTTGCTGATCGGACTTCCAGGTCTCGCGAAAACCCGTTTGGTTGAGACATTGGGAATTGTTCTTGGTTTGGACACTCGGCGCATTCAATGTACTCCAGATTTGATGCCTTCCGATATTCTAGGAACTGAAGTCATGGAAGAAAATGAGGTCGGACGACGCGTTTTTCGTTTTGTTCCTGGACCTGTTTTTACGCAACTACTTATGGCAGATGAAATTAATCGTGCCAGTCCACGTACGCAGTCGGCGCTCTTACAGGCCATGCAAGAACGTGTGGTAACTGTTGCTGGGCACAATCATGTTTTGCCAAGCCCGTTTCATGTTTTAGCGACACAGAATCCTTTAGAGCAGGAAGGCACGTATCCTTTACCTGAAGCACAGCTTGATCGTTTCCTTTTACAAATTGATGTCCCTTATCCTAATCTCGAGGCTGAACGTCGTATGTTGTTATCAACAACAATGATGGCAGATGCCGACATAAGTCCCGTCCTGACATCTGTCGCCTTGCAAACATTACAAGCTCTCGTGCGACGCATGCCCCTCAGTGAAACAACTGTTGAAGGAATATTAGCGCTTGTTCGCAATGGACGGCCAGAGAGTACATCTCTTGAAATTGTTAAAAAATACGTCAGTTGGGGGCCTGGCCCACGCGCCAGTCAAGCGCTCAGCTTGGCGGCTCGAGCCCGGGCTCTGCTGGAGGGTCGTTTATCCCCTTCGATGGAGGATGTCTTGGCTCTCGTTAAGCCCGCACTTCAACATCGTATGATGCTCAGCTTTGCAGCGCGTGCCGAGGGCATAACAATGGATCATGTCTTGCAGGCCATGGCACAACATGCGGCATCGCTTTAGGATCGGATGAGCGTGTCTCTCCAGCATCAAGCGCAAGAACTTGTCGCCGCATTTCCACCGCTTCTCCTTGAGGCGGAGCGTGTTGCTCACGTGGTTTATCAAGGGCTCCATGGGCGCCGGCGTGCGGGAACTGGAGAAACATTCTGGCAATTCCGTCGTTATGAAGCAGGGGACTCCATGAATCGGATCGATTGGCGACAATCGGCGCGTACCCAGCGGCTTTTTGTACGCGAACGTGAATGGGAAGCGGCCCAGACAGCTTTTATTTGGGCGGATTGTTCGGGTTCCATGCAGTACGCTTCGTCACGAAATTATTCACGCAAAGCAACGCGTGCTCAGCTGTTGGCGTTAGCTTTAGGGTGTCTTCTCTTGCGCGGAGGAGAAACAATTCAATGGCTCAATACGCATCCTATCCGTGTTTATGGAAAAAATGGTTTGCAACGTGTGGCCGAACAAATGCAAATGACCGGTGGTAAAAGTATACCCCCTTTTGTGCCGCTCGTTGGTCATGGCCAAGTCCTTTTGTGCAGCGATTTTTTAATAACGCCTGATGAATTTGTAGCTTCAATGGATTATTATGCGGCTCAAAAAAGACGTGGCATTCTCTTGCATATTCTGGATCCAGCTGAAGAACAGTTTTCTTTCGAGGGACGTGTTGAGTTTTTAGGAACAGAAGGTGAAGCATCCCTTCTTCTTCCTAATGCCGGTCATATGGCCGACCTGTATCAAAAGCGGCTCGATGAACATAAGAAATATCTGGCTCATGAAGCTCAGAAAAGAGGTTGGTTTTATGTGCACCATGTGACAACAACCTCGCCAACGACGGCGGTCTTGCAACTTTATAATTTATTGATGACAAGCAAGGGGATGTGATCGAGATGTCCTCTTTGTTTGGTTCATGGGTTGCTTTTACATCCCCTTGGCTTTTAGGGCTTTTGGCAACCTTGCCACTTTTGTGGTGGCTTTTGCGCTTAACACCTCCAGCTCCCAAGAAAATTCTTTTTCCTGCCCTGGCTCTTCTGCGTCATGACGTGACACCCCAACGTACACCAGCGCATACTCCTTGGTGGATTCTCCTATTGCGAATGATCCTTGCCGCATGCTTGATTGTGGCTTTTGCAAATCCCATCCTTAATCCGCAGACAGGTTTCCATGGTCATGGACCTCTGTTGATTATTGTCGATAACGATTGGGCATCCGCACGAGCATGGAATGTTCGTGAACAAACACTGCACGACCTTATACATCAAGCCGAACGAGACAATCGCCAAGTTCTTATACTGCCAACAACGTTAAATGCCGAAGGCCAAGCCTTAAAGCTTTGGGGGCCTATGACAGCCCAATTGGCTTATGGGGTTGCAGAAAATATTAAACCACAACCTTGGCCTGCTCATTGGCAGCAAGCAACAGCCTTTATACAAAACCCCGATTGTCCATTTTTCACAGAAGCGGTTTGGTTATCGAGCGGTCTTGGTGATATTGATGCCAAGAACCTCTACGACGAGCTTCGTCAAAAAGGGGACATAAAAATTCTTAATGATCGAGAAACGCCCCTTTATTTGCTTGCGCCGCCACAAAACGAAGAAGATCATCTTGTCTTAAAAGTCTATCGCGCTATTGCTGATAATACGGCTGCCCTATCGGTTGTCGGATTGACAAAAGAGGGTCGTCAACTTGTTCAAGCAGTCGCTTCCTTTGCTCGAGGGGCGCCACAAGCGACGGCACAGTTTAATATTCCCCTCGATATTCGCAATCAAATAACACGCTTTGAAATTGTGGGGCCTTCAACGGCAGCTACTACCGTACTTCTTGATGATTTGTGGCAGAAACGTTCCGTTGGTTTGGTCGGCGATCGCGCTACGCTTGATCAGCATTCTCTATTAAACGGGGTCTACTACATTGATCGAGCCCTCAAGCCTTTTGTCGACCTGCATGTTGATACTTTGAGTAATCTGCTTAAACAAAAGATATCCGTTATCATTTTAACCGATGAGACACCCCTTACGGCTACTCAACGCCCAGCTTTAGTGGCATGGATCAAACAAGGAGGACTGTTCCTAAGATTTGCCGGCAAGAATGTAGCTGCAACGCTTGACGGAGCTCCCGATGATCTGTTGCCTGTTGCTTTGCGGAATGGCGATCGCGCTATGTCGGGATCACTCAGCTGGGGAGTGCCACAAAAACTCCATGAATTTCCTGTGACGAGTCCATTTCACGGATTGATTATTTCTAGTGATATTGTTGTTAATCGCCAAGTTCTGGCTGAGCCATCACCTGATCTTCAAGTTCACAGTTGGGCGGCCTTAGAAGATGGCACGCCGTTGGTAACAGAAAAAAATATCGGGCAGGGGTTAAGTATTTTTTTCCATATTCCCGTCCAATCGGATTGGTCCAACCTACCCTTATCGGGGTTATTTGTTGATATGCTACGGCGTCTTGTGGATTTATCGCAAAGCCATGGCGATCCTGTCCTATTTACAAGTCTGCAACCATGGCGTGTTTTGGATGCTTTCGGCGAAGAACAAAAGCCAAGTACTGTGACCGCGGCGATAACGCGTGACGACAAAATCCAGTTGTTCTAGGACCTCTGCATCCACCAGGATTATATGGCACCGATGCTCTCAATGTTGCTGTTAATGTTGGCGACAGCGTTGGACAACCCGATGCTTTCCTTGGCGTAAAGACGGAAGCCTATAGGGTTATGGCAGGGGAGCGTGAATTGCGTCCCTATTTTCTTGTGACTGTTTTTCTTTTATTCCTCATCGATTTTGGGGTGAGTTTGTTTATGCGTGGGCTGCTCGGTTTTGCATCACGTAAAATGGTGTTCGTCCCGGTTTTACTCGGGGCTGTTCTCGGTGCGTGCCCTCATCAGGCTCTTGCCACAACAGATCCGCGTGCCGCTGTCGATTTAACGGCCCAAACTTATTTGGCTTATATACAAACGGATACGGAAACAAACCATGTCGTACAGCAAGGTCTCACCGGACTTGCCCATGTCTTGCAACATCGTACATCGCTTGAGCAGATGGCGGTTGTGGGTGTCAACCCGGATAAGGATGACCTCGCTTTTTACACTTTGCTTTACTGGCCTATCAAGTCCGGGAGTGCGCCTCTTTCCGCTCAAGCTGTTGAACATGTGAACAGTTATTTACATCATGGGGGCATGATACTTTTTGATACTATGCAAGGCGAGGCTTTGTCCCCTACGCTTATGCAGCACATTCTTGCGGGAGTTGATGTTCCAGCTTTAATTCGGGTGCCGTCTGAACATGTTCTCAAACACAGTTTCTATATTCTAAATGAGTTTCCAGGACGCTATGATAAAAGCGATTTTTGGCTCGAACCTGAAGATTCTTCATCTTATGACGGTGTCGCGACTGTTTTATATGGTGTGAATGGCTGGGCAGAGGCGTGGGCCGTTGATGATCAAGGACGCCCTCTTTTCCCTTGTATTCCAGGGGGTGAAGCCCAACGCGAGTTGGCGTATCGGTTCGGGGTAAATCTTGTGATGTATGCTCTCACCGGCAATTATAAGTCGGATCAACTGCATGCGCAGGTTCTTCTCAGAAAGTTAGGCAAATGATCCAACACATGCATCTTGTGTTAGCCCCTTATCTTCCACTCTCTTTTCTGGAATTCTTAGCGCTTATCAGCGTTATTGTTATTGTCGTGGGGTTTCTGAGGCGTGCACGTGGGGCTTTAGGGCGTGCATGTGCTTTAGGCCTTCTTTTGGTGGCTCTAGCTAATCCCTGCCTTGTTAAAGAGCAGCGTGAACCCCTCAAAGATGTGGCCCTTCTTGTCGTTGATGAGAGTGCGAGCATGCAGATCGGAGAACGTGCAGCACAAGCCACAAAGTTATTGGCGAAGCTTACTCAGAAATTGGCAACTTTTCCTGATCTTGATGTCGAGACGCTTCATGTAAAGGGGCGCGAGGAAACAGATTTATTTCAAGCCATTGACCAACGGCTCGCTACCTTGCCCCATGATCGCTTGGCTGGAATTATAGCACTAACCGATGGTGAAGTGCATGACAAGCCAGCGTCGGTTTACGACGCCCCCTTTCACGCTCTCCTTGTTGGACGTCCACACGAAACAGATCGTCGTCTCATTATTAAAGAAGCTCCAAGCTATGGTATTGTTGGCAAGAAAGTCTCGATTACGATACGCGTCGACGATCAACCTTCACTTCAAAGCAGTAGTGCTGCTGTAGCGTTTCATCGTGATACAGGGGATATAACAACGATGGTTGTCCCGGTTGGCCAAGATGTAACGATTGATATGCCCATTACACATGCCGGTGTAAATTTGGGTGTTTTATCGACGGATGTATTACCACAAGAGCTTACTCCTATTAACAACAATGTTATCGTTAGCGTAAATGGAATTCGTGATCGTTTACGTGTGTTGCTGGTGTCAAGTCACCCCCATATTGGCGGACGAACCTGGCGTAATTTTTTAAAGGCGGATCCAGCGGTTGATCTTATTCATTTTACAATTTTAAGATCACCTTCAAAATTGGATAATGTGCCTAATTCTGAACTTGCGTTGATTGCTTTCCCTGTCCATGAACTTTTTGATGTCAAACTTAAAAGTTTTGATCTTGTAATTCTTGATCAATTTCACAATCAATCCCTTGTGCCGGATGAATATCTCACAAATATTGCCCATTATGTTGAGAGTGGGGGGGCGCTTTTGGTCTCCCATGCAACCGATGAAGCGCTGCCAATGTGGGGTGCATCACCGTTGGCTCCGCTCTTACCTGTTGTGCCCACAGGTCCTGTTTTGACAGGAAGTTTTGTGCCTGATCTTACACCTTCAGGACAACGTCATCCCGTTACACAATTTTTGACGCAAGAGATGCCGCGTAACCAATGGGGACCTTGGTATCGTCAACGCGGCGGGCAAGCGACGAAGGGAGATGTTCTCCTGAGTGGTATTAATAATCAACCCCTCCTTATTCTTGATCACGTTGGAAAGGGGCGGGTTGCGCAGTTTATGAGTGATGAATTTTGGCTATGGGCCCGTCAAGGCAATGGTCCGCAGGCTGAGTTATTACGACGAGTTGCTCATTGGTTGGTTCAAGAGCCGGAGCTTGATGAAAATGCGTTACGCGCCTATGCGGAACAGACAGACAATGGATGGAATCTTACGGTTACGAAACATAGTCTGCGTGACAACACGGATGATGTGGCGATCATCGATCCTCAGGGCCAAACAACAACATTACATCTTGTGGCGGGAGCATTGCCAGGGGAGTTGCGTGCCGTACTGCCTGTGACACAAACAGGTCTTTATCACCTTAAAGAGGAAGACAAAGATATATTAGTGATGGTAGGCGCTACGAATGTACCTGAATTTGGCGATATGAGAGCCACAACAAAATTTCTTGAGCCGGTCACGAAAGCAACAGGTGGGGGGATTATTTGGCTTGAAGAGAATAATTCGGCCGGCAATGTCGGTCTACGTCGTCGTGCGGCTGGCATGATCCTACATGGTGACCATTGGGTGGGACTTAAACAAAATGACCAATATCGTGTTATAGGCAGTAAGGCTTTCCCACTTTTGCCGCCGGGTCTCTTACTTTGTTCTCTCCTTGTTGTTGTCTTATTGACGTGGCGGCGTGAGGGACGTTCGTAAATTTTTATCTTTATTCGACTATGAATATCTGCGTGCACTCCTCTCAAAAGAGAAGATGTTGTCTAGCCTTTTTGCGGCCGTCATGTTAATGATTCGCTCGTGTCAAATATTCATTATCGTCTTTATCATCATCCTTTGGACCCACGGTCCCGCCGTGTGCGATTGCTGCTGGCTGAAAAAGGCATTGCCTGTGAATTTGTTGTTGAAAAGCCGTGGGAACCAAGCCCTGCTTTTTTAGAATTAAATCCTGCAGGAGAGGTGCCTGTCTTAGTTCAAGAGCAGGATAAAGAGACGCATGTTTTGTCGGACGGACAAGCTATTTGTGAATATATCGATGAAACAACAGCCGCTGAAACTCTCTTGGGGAAAGACCCTTATGCTCGTGCTGAAGTGCGTCGTCTTGTCGGGTGGTTTGATCGTAAATTTCAGAATGAAGTGACCTCTTTTCTGCTAGCGGAGAAAGTTCTTAAGCGTCTTCAGGGATCCGGAGAACCCGATAGCCTACGGATTCGTACCGGATGTCATAATATTCGTGGACATCTTGATTATATTGGCTGGTTAACAGAGCGCCGTAATTGGCTGGCCGGGGATCATATAACGTTAGCTGATTTAGCTGCGGGCGCCCAGTTATCGACAATTGACTATCTGGGTGATGTGCCTTGGGGCTTTTTCCCTCTCGCCAAAGAATGGTATGCACGGCTAAAGTCACGTCCGAGTTTTCGCGGTTTGTTGGGGGATCATATTGCGGGTTTTATGCCGACACGTCACTATGCTGATCTTGATTTTTAACAAGCGTAAAGGGAAACAACATGAAGCGTCTATGCCTGGTTATGCTGATTTTTATGAATCTGGTCTCAACCCGCGTCTGGTCTCAAGAGAATAGTAAAGCAGACGATCGTGTCGTCTTTAATTTAGCCGCAGAAGATTGGGTAACAACAAAAACAGCCCATGTCACCCTAGGGATTGAGGCATCGGTCAGCAGCAATAATGCAGGCTCCATGCGCGCCGATTTAACAAAGGCCGTCAATGATGTAGCAAAAGCCGATTGGCGCTTAACCTCGTTTGAGCGTAAGCCCGATCAAACCGGTCTCGAACATTGGAGTGTGGTTTTTGATGCCCGGCTGCCCGAAAACCAACTTAACGGTCTTGTGGAAGAGGCAAAGAAGATCAGTAAAGCGGGTATGCAAATGAGTATCCAGAATATCGATTTTACCCCGACGCTTGAAGAAAAGCAGGTAGTGCTGAGCGCAATCCGTACACAGCTTTATAAAAATACCAACGAACAGTTGGCCCTTCTTAATAATGCGATACCCGGACGCAATTTTCGCATTGCAGCGATCGATTTTACAGGAGATGAGCCCAGAGCCTTGCCTGCAGGCATTCCGCGCTTTGCTACGAATTCCATGGCGCTGTCGGCTTCGGATGCTTCTTCGTCGGCTTCGGTTGAGCGTTCTGAAAAGGTGATCATGATTGCCCATGTTGTTTTGGCGACCAGCCCATCCGTAGCCTCGAACGAGAAACGTTAATAAGATGCTGACGCAACACCGTCTCCCGCCTTTGAACTCTCAATCGCCAAAGCAGGTGGTTCTCTTTTTGCATGGCTATGGTGATAGTGGTTCAGGCGGTTTGTTGTCGATTGGCGAACTATGGCAGAGCCAATTACCGGATTGTGAATTTCTTTGTCCCGATGCGCCTTTTCCAATTGAACAAGGACCACCGGGATCGGGTGGACGGCAATGGTTTGGCCTTACGAGTCTTGAGCCTTCTGATGTTTTATGGGGTGTCGAGAAAGCGGCTCCATTTTTAAATGAATATATTGATTATGTTCTTAAAAGCCGACAGTTGCCCTCGAATCGGCTCACTGTGGTTGGCTTTTCTCAAGGGACCATGATGGCGCTTTATGTGGCCCCACGTCGTAAGGATGCTGTGGCCGGGGTCATTGGTTATTCAGGTCTTTTGGTTGGGGGAGCAACGTTAAGTGAGGACAAAAAATCAACAATGCCTGTTTTACTCGTCCACGGGAGAGAGGATAGTGTTGTTCCTTTCGCCGCGATGCATGATGCTGAATTAGGCCTAAAGAAGGCCGCTTTTCCCGTTGAGACCCTCGCATGCGCGGGGACGGCACATTCTATTGATGAACGAGGAATAACCGAGGGATTGCGCTTTATCCGTAAGGCTTTTGGAATTTAATCACCCTATTGTAAGACGGGTGGTTGATTTTTTGCTGCGGACTAATTACATCTTATAAGCCGATTGATTCGAAGCCATGAATGCTGTCTTTGTCATGGTTTCAGGAAGGGAATGGGACGTTGTCACCTTCGCCTGAGAGTTGTCCTGCACTCGTTCTCAACGCGGACTTCCGTCCCTTGAGTTATTTCCCGTTGTCGCTTTGGTCTTGGCAAGATACAGTCAAGGCTGTATTTATGGAACGTGTTACAATTCTTTCTGAATATGATCGGATTGTTCATTCGCCGAGCTTTAAGATGCGATTGCCGAGCGTTATCGCCCTTAAAGAATATATTGCGACATCGCGCTACCCCGCTTTTACGCGGTTTAATGTTTTTCTGCGAGATAGTTTTAGCTGCCAATATTGTGGTATTCACAAACCAACCCCCGATTTGACCTTCGATCACGTTATCCCGCGCTCGAAGGGAGGGCGAACCCACTGGGAAAATGTTGTGACGGCTTGCTGCTCTTGTAATTTACGCAAAGGCAGCCGTTTACCTCATCAATGTGGTATGCATCCCAAGCAAATACCCTGGCGTCCCATGAGCCATGAATTGCAGGAAAATGGGCGTGCTTTCCCACCCAATTATTTACATGAAAGTTGGCGCGATTATCTTTATTGGGATACAGAGTTGGAAACGGGTTAAGGGAGAATTCTTCTCTTAAACTTTTTAGATTCTTTCTGAAAGCCAAATCGCTGAATGTGAGCCGAGCCTTACCAATATGCGTAAAAGGGAATAGTAAGGAAGATCTTGTGCCCCATGATCAAGGCCGATTTTTTTGTGTTCAATTTCTTGGGCGCGAAATTCTTTAATTAAACGACGTAGACGGGTATCCGAAGGACCTAGCGCTTCGAGCTGTTTTAAATAGTGGGTATCGATAACTTCTTCAACAGCAACCGTGCAAGCCATTGCGGCTTTTTCGCCAAGCGCTGCTGTCATGGCTCCCAGGGCAAACCCGGCCATATGCCAGAGAGGATGCATAATGGTGGGTCTTACTTTCTCCTCAATCATCAATTTTTCGAATGCAGCGAGGTGTTCATCTTCCTGCTGGGCCATGTGTCGAATAAGGGGGGCCGCTGGACTGTCTTTGAGAAGAGCTAATTGCCCTGCATAAATGCGTTGGGCGCCGAATTCACCAGCATGATTGACGCGTATCATGCGGGCAATTTGTGCGGCGCGTGAGGGGGTGCCAGGCAAAACAGCTGGGGCTGCCGTGTTTTTTTGACGTGTGTATCGTCGTGGGGATCGTTTTGCTAATGAAGAGCGGGTCATGAAATTTTTTTTCTAGAGGAATATGGGGAAAGCATAAAGGAAACCAGCGTTGAATAGGACGCGAAGCCTAAGGAGAAGGGGATATTCCAATTGGCCATTGATAACCCTAAGAATGTCCAGCTAATCTGGTCACAACGGGCAACCACAGTGTGTAAAAGTTGCTGACGTAAATCGTCAGGGGAAGTTCCATGGAGAGGACTAAGAACGCATCCCGATGTACCGAGCCACCAATGAAGTTCAACACCTGTATGAAAAACAGCCAGAGATAATTCAATAAGAAAGCTAAGGGCGCAAAAGATGAAGAGCATCTGTGTGCGTTGATTATAAGGACGCCACACAACAGCTGTAAGCGCCAGCATAGCTGTTATGCCCAAGGGGACCCGTTGCCACAGGCAAAGGATACAAGGCTGAACATCAAAAACATATTGCATGATATAGGCGAACACAAGTGCGCCTGTGGTTGTTACGAAAAGCACCCATCCTGCCCAAGGCATTCGGAACGGAAATCGATCAAATAAAGACGCAACATTTTGCATGACAACCATTATGCCCCTAATTATTCATAATGCAAAGGGCTCGGTATACGCGTTAAAATCTGACGCTTTTACTTTCATAACGACGGCCTAAAAAGGCAGGAAGTTTACCTCCCGATTGGCTACCAGGAAATTGTCCCATTTGATAGGAGGGGTCTGTTTTTGTTCGATAACTCCAAAGAGCATCTGGATTCTGATGATAAAAGATATCGGATACTGCTTCTGTGCGGACCCAGTCGAGAATTTGTTTGCGATGAACAATTTTCCATACGCCCGCAGATCCGGTTGGCCGGCGCTCTAAACGATCGAGGTTGCGGCCCCCGATAAAAACATCCTCACGCCCGACGGGCTTATCAAGACGAAAATGGGCATGAAAATAGGACTCAACCAAAGCAGTGTCGCCATCCAATTCAACACGCGTATTGGTAATCATGTGATGGGACGATTTAATGCCTTGTAGAACACCCAGGATCCAATGGACATAGTCATTACCTGTTCCCTGAAAAATACCAGGGCCTAAATCGAGCGTTGCATCCGGATGCAAAACGGAACGCAGCAAATTTTCATCGATGCGGTCAATGCCGCGGGCGAAATGAATGAGCACATCAGTAATTTCACTTTTATCAATGACCGCCTGAAGCCGGGGTGATAATTGGTCATTGGTTGTGTTGAGTTGTGCTACGAGACTGGGGCGTGCAAGTTTCAATAAAGATATGTTGCTAGCTTGTTTCGATTTAGAAACAGCCTTGAGAGCGGGCTTCTTCATGGGAGCTTTCTTTGCTAAAATGGGTTTCTTTTTCACAACAGTCATTATATCCTCACTGACTTTTACAAGTGCCGCACTTTGATTTCTAAGATTCTGATGCCTCATTTTGTCCGGCAATTCCTGATCTGATCAAATTGTTAGCATAAATAGAAGGTTTTCACAGGTATTTTCAGTGTGTTAGCTGTAATTTGCTATCTTTTTATAAAAAGGTATAAATATTAACAATTATTAACTTGGTGCTTTTATTGTGATATAAAGCAAATATTTTGCTCTAAAAAATAGAAATTATCCAATTTCTTTAGAAATTTTATATTTTTGGACAAGAAAATTCGCTTTACTAGGCAAAAATCCTTAGTAAATGCCTTTAAAAACCTCGTTTAGTCACCAATTAATCGTCGATAGAGCAAAAAATGCTGTTCTCATATGGTGTTTTCTGGGAGATCGTCCATCATTTAACAAAGATGAAAAGAATCAAAACAGCAAATATAAAACTACAAAAACTGTTAACTTTTTACGCTCTCAACCTCTATTTGTACTGTGTAGCCATGGGGCCCTTCTTAATCTTTTGGTGACAACGATTGTCTAGGTTCGTGTGCAAAAATAATAGGGTAGGAGTCGTTGTGTCACTATTAAGAGATATTGGAAGTAGCTTTTATTCGGGTCGCTTTTACGCAGAGTTGGCACACCAAAGAAAGGGTGTCGGGATCGTTTATGTGCTCGTGCTGACTTTTCTTACAATGCTTATTCTTTCGGCAGGATCGCTTCATACTTTTCCGCAGGTTCGTAAGTTTGTTGATAGTTTGCCTGAAAAAGTGGATCAGTTTCCAGCTCTTACGTACAAAGATTCCAAACTTACTCTCGATAAGCCGACCCCCTACACTCTCAGCATAGGAGAGGGTCCTCAAAGTGTATGGATGATAATCGATCCTAATTATCCGAGCTCAAATATAGATGACGTAACAAAATTTATGCGGGATAATAAGTTCGTTTTATTGCTCACAAATGATAAACTATTTGTTCTTAAAGCGGGTCAAGATGAGCTTGATGTTCGCGATCTGAAAAAGGTGGGGCCGTTTTCGGTTACGCACGAGACTTTGCATAATATTGCAGAAATTATTCGTGATTGGGGCATAGTTCTACTTGTGGGTATTTTTTGTGTCACCCTTTTCATCGGTCTCATAATTGGTCATTTTGTAGGAGCGCTTTGTGTTGCGGTTGTTGTGAGGATTGCGACATTCGCCTTTCGGGGCGGACTTGATTTTGCTGCTTGTATGCGTTTGGCCGCCGCTCTTCGGATTCCCACAAGCTTATTACCGTTGTTGCCACTGCTCATTGGCCGACCGAGTTTTACGGGTATTTTACCATGGCTTGTTTGGATTGTTTACGTCGGCTATGCTGTATGGGCGAGCAAGCATTTCAAAAGTATTGTGGCATAAGCCTAATGGTCGTGCTTTATATCTTTCCCCTATGCGCAAAAGACGATCCGTCCTTTCCAGGATCGAGTATATTTGGACGTATTCCATAGAAAAAATTGACAGTCGTGAGTTCGCGAGAAGGTAGTATGAGCGAATTTTGGTGTTTTGTGATGAAAATTAATACATTATATTCGGCCAAATGACTTTAGGTTATCGGGGCCACCATCATTTCAAGGGGCCCCATCTTCTCAGAGAGGTTTACTATGGATCAAGTTCCCGTGACGGTGCTGACAGGTTATCTTGGTGCTGGCAAGACAACCTTGCTTAATCGCATCTTGTCGGAACCGCATGGCAAGAAATACGCTGTTATTGTGAATGAATTTGGAGAGGTTGGCATCGATAATGATTTAATTGTGGGAGCTGATGAAGAAATATTTGAAATGAATAATGGGTGCATTTGCTGTACGGTACGTGGGGATCTCATTCGAGTGATATCAGGACTTATGAAGCGAGCCCATCATTTGGACGGTATCCTTATTGAAACAACAGGACTCGCCGATCCAGGGCCTGTTGCCCAAACCTTTTTTGTAGACGCGGATGTTGCGTCACGTTCAAAGCTCGATAGCATCGTGACCGTCGTGGATGCCAAATATCTTCGGCAGAGGCTGCATGATTCCAAAGAAGCACAAGAGCAAATTGCCTTTGCGGACGTCATTTTGATTAACAAAACAGACTTGGTAAGCGAGGGGGATCTTAAGAAGGTTACGCAATCTATTCGACAGATCAACGCTTTTGCTAAGATTGTTTACAGTGAGCGCTGTCAGGTTGAACTTGATCAAGTTCTAGGATTGGGGCGTTTTGATCTTAATAAGATTCTCGAACATGAACCTGACTTCTTGCATGTACATGACGAGCATCATGCGCATGCGGTTTTGGGAGAATGTCATGATCACGCTTGCACACATCCAGATCATCATCATGATCATGTTCACGATCACACGATTACGAGTGTTTCTTTAACGACAGATCAGCCTCTTGATCCTATTCGGTTTGAGAATTGGATGGGAGATTTGCGAGCAAATAAGGGCAATGATCTCTTGCGCTACAAAGGTATTCTTGCACTTGTTAACAGTGATAAACGTCTTGTTGTTCAAGGTGTGCATATGATGATGGAGGGAAGCAACCAATCCGAGTGGAAAAAGGATGAAACACGCAAGAGCCGCCTCGTCTTTATTGGACGTAATTTGAACAAAAAAGCTTTGCATGAGGGCTTCCAAGCCTGCGCTGTTTCATCCTGAGCCGTTATGTCAAAAGTGTCCGCTCTTTTCCGTCAATGGAATTTTAATCTGCCTATTTCGGCCCTTGTTGCCAATCGACGTGGCGATTGGATTATGGCTGCTTTGGGGGACGGCTCGGTTCGTTCGTTGCCGGCTCACCAAGAGGCCGAACAACCGCGCGTTCTTGATCTTCACAAGGGTGTTGCCTTGTCTTTGCAGATGGACGCTGATGAGCATAGTTTTTTGTCCGGGGGCGATGATGGTAAAGTGTACATCATTGATCCCCAACTTGATGCCCCGACATTGATTGCCGAACATAAGAACCAGTGGATTGATCATGTTGCGGGGTCGACTGAAGGCTTGCGCGCCTATGCTGTGGGTAAAAATGTTCATATACTCAACGATACTGGCTCGCCACATGGTGAAGTATTGTCTCATCCGAGCAGTCTGGGTGGTTTGGCTTTTAGCCCCAATGGTAAAAGACTTGCTGCGAGTCATTATAATGGGGTGAGTTTATGGTGGACCAATGCCAAACATACTCTTCCTACCAAATTAGTGTGGAAAGGATCCCATCTTGGTGTTCTTTGGCATCCGGAGGGTAAGATTGTTTTGACGAGCTTGCAGGAAAGCGCCCTCCATGGTTGGCGCTTATCCGATAATGCCGAAATGCAGATGCAGGGCTATGTTGGAAAAGTCCATGCGATGGCTTTTACAGCAAAAGCAAAATACCTCGCTACTTCAGGGGCTGAACAAGTGATTTGTTGGCCCTTTTTTGGAGGAGGTCCATGGGGAAAATCGCCGACATGTCTTGGTGGACAAGATGCGCGCCTTATTTCATGCGTCGCACCCCATCCGAAAGACGAACTTATCGCGGCGGGCTATAGTGACGGCATGATTATTTTGGCGCCGCTGGATGGTCGTATGGAGTATATGATACATATCCCTTCGGCTGATCCAAAAGCGTCTGTTGTTGGTTTAGTTTGGAATGCGCGTGGGGATTGTCTTTTTGCGGCACTTGAAAAAGGCGATTTGCTTATGTTTACGCTTGAAAGCGTAAGGAAGGCCGTGGCCCATGTTTGATAGGACGGATTCGGCTCGCGTTGTTGACATTCTATCGAAGCTTGTGGGTTTTGACACAACATCCACGCGCCCTAATCGTGCATGTATCGACTTTATTTCTGATTATTTGATGTCCCTTGGCGTTATGAGCCATATTATTGCAACCGACGATGGCCATAAAGCATGTCTGTGGGCGACCATCGGGGACAATGATAAACCAGGCATTGTGCTCGCGGGCCATAGCGATGTCGTGCCTGTCGATGGACAGGACTGGACCAGTGATCCCTTCACTCTTGTTGAACGCGAGGGGAAGCTTTATGGGCGCGGTTCTTGTGATATGAAAGCTTTTATAGCTTGCGCCTTAGCCCTCGTGCCCGAATTACTGAAACAGTCCTTGCCGCAACCGGTTCATTTAGCCTTCACCCATGATGAAGAAACCGATATGTCGGGGGCTATTCGACTCACCGATTTTATGAAGCAGCAAAATATTCGACCTTTATGGGTCTGGATTGGCGAACCCACCGAATTACATCTGATTGATTCGCATAAAGGCGTAGCTTTATTTGCGACAGAAATCACAGGAATACCGGCGCACTCAAGTCAACCAGACGAAGGTGTTAACGCGATCGAATGTGCGGGGCAGTTTTTGTCCATTCTACAACGTGTAGCCCATACTAAAAAAAGCAACCCTTTTATTCCATCCCGGTTTGTTCCACCTTACACAACATTTAATCCAGGTATAATTCACGGAGGCACAGCCGAAAACATTATTGCAGAGCATTGTCGGTTGGAATGGCAGGTGCGTGCTCATCCAGGGGATGATCTGGATCAAACCCTCGCTGTTATTGATCGTTCCGTGCGTGAAGAAATAGCCCCCCGTTTTGTGGCTTTTGCGCCGCGTGCCCAACTCACGACATGTACATGCTTTAATATTCCTCCTTTAATGCCAACAAAGGATAATCCAGGGACGCTTGTGCTTACGCGGCTTACAAGGCATACGGAGCCTGAGGCCATTTCCTTTGCCACAGAAGCCGGGTTTTTCCAGAAATTAGGCTCGCATGTGGTGGTTTGTGGGCCTGGAAGTATTAACCAAGCCCATAAAGCTGATGAGTTTGTTGAGAAAGAGCAGCTTTTAATCTGTATTGACCTTATCCGTAAGGTTCTTTTATGCTCCGGCACCGTTTAACAATTGGGAGAATCATTGATGAACTCGGTAACCGTCGCACCGAACTATGTTCCTTCCGAAAAAGAGAAGTATATGAATCCAGTTATGCTGGAGTATTTTCGGCATAAACTTCTGCATTGGAAGGATGAGATCCTTAAAGAGGCTGATAGCACTTTGCATGATTTGCAAGATGAGGGCGGCTTACAGGAGCCTGATATTGCTGACCGTGCCTCAGTGGAAACGGAGGTAGCTCTTGAACTTCGTGCGCGTGATCGTCAGCGAAAACTGATTGGTAAAATTGATGAGGCTTTGGAGCGCATCAATCGCGGGGAGTATGGCTATTGTGAAGAAACAGGTGAGCCCATTGGTATCAAGCGTCTTGAAGCGCGTCCCGTTGCGACGTTGACTGTGGAAGCTCAAGAGCGTCACGAACGTAAGGAGCGCACGCAACGCGATGAACGTGAATAGGATTTGCTAATCCCGCCGAATGTTAATTGCTGACAAGAACGGAGGATGACGATGAAAAATGTAGGGGTACTTGTTTTTGCCTTTTTAGCTTTCACGCCCTGTATGGCTCAGGCAGCCGGGGCTGCTGCTTCGTTGTTCGGTGTTAAAGGCGTGGTTGTTCAATCCGTTGTTTTTTCCAATAAGAAAATTGCCGATGCATGTAATTTGAATAGCGATAGCTTGATGCAAGTCGTTAAAAAATCCCTGCAAATGAATGGCGTTCCGGCCGTTACCGCAGCAGAAGTCAATCTTGATACGATTACACCCGCCCATATCGATTTACTCCCTGAAGTTACCTCAATGGATAACCAGGGCTTTGATTGTACATCATGGATATCTCTTTCGGCGCAAACGAATAGTAACGTAATTGTGCCGCCTATCGATACGCTGCGGAATGTTGTTGTATTATATTGGCATGATGGAAGTTTGGTTGAAACAAGCCAAGTACTGCATGAACGAACGCTCGAAGATTCTTTGCAAAAAATGACGATGCGCTTGGCCGACAAGTTTAAGGCAGACCAGCCGCCTGCGCGCCAAGAACAATAACGAGACTTTTTGCTGCCTGGTTGTTTTTGCGATGAGTTGTCGTACGTGTAACGTTCAGAGACATCAGAGAACGATCGCTTTTTTAACAATTCGTCGCGTTGCTCATATAGAACGATCATTATCTGGTTTGCAACAGATCCTCAATCGTCCTTTGTCAACGGACCAAAATCTGTTCTAATGTACCGAGCTGTAGACAGTAAAAAGAAACATTCTTGACATCGAACAGTATTTTTATTTGTTCGAATTTTACCGCCTGAAGAAGACCTTGATTGCTTATCTTCTGATTGTTAGACTTAACTGCTTTCCGGGCTTTTGTGTTAAGCCGTCTCTGTCTTTGTGGCTTATGAATAACGCACCATCTCTTCTGTCAGATAAAGCAAAACTTGACCTATCGCTTGGGGTGCAGACGTTTCTGGTTGGGGTTTTTGCTGCTACTTTCTTGGCAGTACCTTATTTTATGCATCTCTTGAATGGAGACCCTTATCTCTTTTTTCAGGATGATATACAGACGGAGTATATGCCTCTCTTTCACGAGATAGCCCGGCTTCTGAAGGCGGGGCAATTTCCACTCATTACGGATCGTGTGTGGAATGGGGGAGCTCTCATAAATGAATATCAGCTCGGGATTCTTAATCCTATTTGTCTCCTGCTCATTTGGATTATTTCTTATATTCCTGATTTGGGGCAAGCAGTGGCCGTCTATGTCATTTTTCACTACGCTCTTTATGCAGCAGGCATTTACTACTTATGTCGACAACTGAATTATAAAATAGTCCCCGCATTAGTCAGCGTAAGTGTGGGAGGTTCGAGTTTATGGCTTCTTTATTGGGGGGCGACGACATGGCTTCCCGCTCTTGTCAGTATGGCCTGGTTTCCTTGGAGTTTTGCGGCGTTAGTCGTGGTTTACCGGCATCCTCGATATTTTTTATTAGGAAGTATAATGGTTGCCATGCCCATCCTTGCTGGATGGCCGGTTTCTGTCTTTAGCATGCTTGTTATTTTTTCGTGTATTGCTGCGGTTGTTCTCTGCAGGTGTTATAAAATAATGACATCAATTTCATTAAACTCCTTTAATGAAACTGGTTTCTTTTATAAAGCATGCCACGTATTCAAACTCTTCTTTTGTAATCAAGTTATCCCATCTCAAACTGAATCAATGGTGAATACGCGCCGTCTTTTTCTCGTCGGTGTTTGTGCTGCTTGTGGACTAATGATGGCAATGCCAGCGTTACTGCCTTCATTTTTGTATATAAGTAAAGAGAGTACGCGGGCCCTAGGACCGGACATTACTTGGTCGACCCGATTGGATAATCTCTTGACGATAAATCTGCCCTATTTTAGTGCGCTTTGGAATGTTTACGGTCATTACCAATGGGTCTTTGTGAATTATACATATGCGAGTTGGTTTTTCCCCGTATTGCTGTTTTCGCTCCCTTCGAAGGAATTCAGTAGACCAACTATGTTATGGTTTCTGTTCTTAGTTGTTTTGTTTGCAGCTTTATCTATGGCTCCCCAATTTTGGGAATTCCGATGGAACTTTCGGTTTCTACCCTATTGGCATTTAATTGTTGGGTTGATGTGTGGTTGGATCCTTAGCCAAGAAGACATCGTATCTAAATGGACTTTTCGAGGCCTTCTATTGGGTTTTGGGGTGCCCTTTTTTCTTTCGTATTGTTCTTCACCGGCACATTGGCATGGGCCCTCTTACTTTCTACCATTTCTTCTGCTTCTAACAATTATGGTTTTAGTGTTGCAATATGAAAACCATAAAGAGCATTTTATTCTGCTGTTTGGGCAAATCTTTTTTCTCTTCTGTATCTTCACGCTGTCTCACAATGACAATATACCAACATGGCCGGTACCAACGCAAATCGTCGCCCCCGTGGACGAAAGTCAAAATGAAATTTTTTTATATTCTCAGGATCCCTTGAGTTCCCACTTTAGCAAAGACGTAGTGGGGGATGACTTCTTTTGGGACCACATAATGTACGGCAATTCAGGACTTTATTATGGGCGCACAACAATCAACGGGTATTCCCCCATTAATGCCAAGGGGTTCAGCCGTAATTTTTGTTTTAAGCATATCAGTCAAAGTTGTATAAAATTACCTGATTGGCTTATCACAATTGATGAGGTCACACATCAGCCTTTTATCGATTTACTCAAAGTTGAGCGCGTGACGGCTCTTAAGGAATTTGCTGAACCTTTTCAAAAAGCAGCAGGGCCGATCTGGAAGCAGGATAATCCTTTATCCTCAACTTACCCATCCTTTGTTCGAGCATCTCCTTTGCCTCCTTACCCGGGCTCTATAAGTTGGATGCAATACCCTGCGACACTGACCCTTGTTTCACGCACAGCACAGCGCGAAGAGTATTCGGTTGATGCCGTTGTTCAAGACAATAAAATTCTCTTTGCGAGGGCTTGGTATATGGGGATGTCAGCTGAGCTGAATGGGCAAAAATTGTCCCTTGTGCCTTATCGCGATTTGTTACCGCTTGTTACGCTGCCAGCGGGATCACAGGGTCGGCTTGTTCTAAGCTATTGGCCAACTGGGATGACACTCGGATTAATTCTAGCTCTGTGTGGGGGGCTTCTAAGTCTTACCGCAGGAGCCTATTTCGGTGGACGGAAATTTTCTGAACATAATCCGGAAGCTCACTGAACGCCCTAGGCGCTCAGGGTGCCTCGACTCTCGTTGTTGAGAGAGAGTTTAAAAGAGTAATAGGAAACCGTCTTATCCCATCATTTTTTTAGAACGGCATTAGGATATCAAACAACTGATCGCCATAACGAGGTTGCTGTATATCGCTTGTCGTTCCGTGGCCACCATATTCGATCCGGGCCTCGGCGATTTGGTCGTAGGATACGGTGTTGCTTGAACTCACATCCTGAGGACGAACAATACCGCTCACGGCGAGTTCACGCTGATCAAAATTGACATTCACTTGCTGTTTGCCTTGTACGACAAGATTACCATTCGGTAAAATTTGAATAATCGTTGCCGCTACGCGCAAATCGATCTGTTCTTGGCGGTTAATGGTGCCTTGCCCATTGTTACTCAAGGTGCTGGCTGTGTTCACAAGGCTTGTGGGACTCACAGACGAGGGCAGAATGTTATGCAGTTGGCTTTCAAGGCCGAAGAAGTTCGTTAAATTCGCTGTATTGGCGTTAGACCTTGATCTTACGCTTTCGTTCGTCATCTGGGCCTGATCGTTAATCGTTACAACGATTGTCACGATATCGCCAACACGGCTGGCGCGTTGATCGCGAAAAAAAGCTCGACCTCCCGTTTGCCATAAAGAGTTGGGCTGACTTTCGGCAAGCGAAGGAGGTGGCATAGGCATTTTGACGGGCACATATCCAGGTTTGTGTGTAGGATCTTCAATCGAACTCAGTTTTGGAGTATCACCTATCGATGCTATACGATCAAAAGCATTGCACCCAGATAAAGTTAGAACTGTTGTCGTCACAAGGATGAGGCGCCAATGTAAAAGAGGGTTGGGTGTTGTTTGAGGTTTTGTTATAGAATATGTCATAGCCCTCTCCTTTATTGAGCCTCAGCCAATTTTTGGCTTGTCGTGTGGACGACCAATGTGTCGGGCTCAGAAACGGTTCCTTCAATGATGCGGTTACTTTGAATATTTAGAGCGCGCACAACATCGCCCTTCCCACCGTCTTGTAAAGCCTTTCCTTGAACAGCGATCGTCATGTAAGGAGTCTCAATCTGCATTGTTATGAGCGAACCGCGTTTAATGTAACGAGGCGGGGTAATATCGTGAATATATAAAAGGGTGTCGCCATCTGTGTCGCGCTTTACTTCACGACCCACAAGTTGATGAGCGTCGGTCACGACGGACGCATTAATCTTTTCCTCCGGAACAAGAATCCAATCGAGGTCATTATTTTGCACGGTTGTGCCCGCTTCAAGACGGTGAGCAAAGACAGGTATGCTGCGTTTGATTGTAAGATGGCCCGTGACAGGAACGGCAAAAGGACCGCTAACGCTGTCGGCAACTAAATCGGCGTGAAAATGTTTGTTGATGGGGTCATAGACAAAATTATTGAGCGTAAAATCTGGCGCTTGATCAGCGGGCAAATCAATTTCAAGAGCGTGGTTGTCAAACGCGACATCGACGGCGATGTTTTTTTGAAGGAGGTTTGTTTCATTTTCGCGTACTTTGAGAAGAAGAGCTTCACGAATAGTATCGGCTGTTATGCGTGTGCAAGGTGTTTCAATGACCACATGATCGGCCATACTTTGGGGTTCCCAATCAAGGCGATATTTTTTAGCGATACGTGTCAAGACATTGACGTCATAAATCACCTCTTTACCAGGAGCGGGAGCTTGCGCAATGTCGCGATCAATTTCAGCAGGGACGCCTTCAAATACATCACTAAGGCGTACATTTATTTTGTGCATTTCTGTTTTGCCTTTGATCGTGACAACTGTATCGGCAGCACATGGTTCGGGGGAACCTATAAAGCCAACAAAGATGAGCCAAAGAGCAAGTAAAATATGAGGTTTTTTTGTCATGATCACGTCTTCATTTGGTTGGCAGTGCTGAGCATTTGGTCGGCTGTGTTAATGACTTTGGAGTTCATTTCATAAGCACGTTGAGCGCTGATAAGATTGGTGATTTCTGTAACGATATCGACGTTGGAGGTTTCTAGTGATCCTTGAACAACACTGCCAAACCCTGTGGCCTGAGGACTGCCTGTCGTCGGTGAACCAGAGGCTGTTGTTTCTTGTAAATAATTGTTGCCGATGGCGTTGAGCCCTGTTGGGTTAATAAAATTGGCCAGTTGGAGTTGTCCAAGTGTCGTTTGAGATGTTTGTCCAGCAATCGTTCCTAAAACCTGACCACTTGCGTTGACGGTGATCGCGGTCACGGTTGCAGGTACAGTAACGTTGGGACTAATAAGATAGCCATCCGCTGTTACCAATTGTCCCGTTTGGTTTAATTGGAAAGAGCCATCGCGGGTATAGGCGATGGATCCGTCAGGAAGAGTAACTTGAAAAAAACCATTGCCATTGATGGCGAGATCTAGGGGGTTATTCGTGATACTTAAATTGCCTTGCTCATTAATACGGTAAGTCGCAGCGGGTTTAACACCTAGTCCTACTTGTAAGCCCGAAGGGACTGTGTTGCCGGTATCGGAAGAAGCTGATCCGACGCTGCGTAGGTTTTGGTAAATTAAATCCTGGAATTCCGCGCGTGAACGTTTAAAGCCTGTGGTTGAAAGATTGGCGATATTATTGGAAATTACTTCAACGTTTAACTGTTGGGCTTCCATTCCTGTAGCGGCAATACTTAAAGCGCGCATTGTTTAACTCCTTTATGTTCTAAACCGTTGTTTTCGATAATTTCGTAATGGCATCATTAAGTCGTGAATTTTCCTGACTAATCAGATTAGTGGCTTGCTCATAGGACCGATAGATTTTGATCATGTCCGTCATTTCTGTGACCGATTGAACATTGGAATGTTCCAAAGCCCCTTGGACAACACCGCTTGAGTTATCTATGGGGGTTGGGGTTTCATTGGTCGTATAAAGGTCGGCTCCTTCAGCTTGCATGGCTTGTTGATTATCAATTTTAACGACAGCAATCTTGCCTACTTCAGCGAGGCTTGTGCCGTGATCTATGCGGGCGGTTACGAAGCCATCATTGGATATATTAATTTCAGTTGTTGTATCCGGAAGCGTAATGGGTGCACCACCATCTGAAAGAACGGGCAACCCACTGAGGTTCGTTAATTGTCCCTGATTATTGAGTTGAAACGCCCCGTTGCGGGTATAACGAACTTTATTATCGGCACCCATAACCTCAAAATAACCAGCCCCTTTGATTGCAAAATCAAGAGTGTTTCCTGTAGGCTGAATGGGCCCTGGCGCTGTATCGCGATAGGTCGCCCGATCCACCACAAAATTAAGAGATTGCCCAGCTTGCGGGTTCATCGTCATTGTATCAAATTCAACGCCGGTTCGTTTAAACCCCGTTGTGTTTGAATTAGCGATATTATTGGCAACAACATCCATGGCTCTCTGAAGAGCATGTTGTTGTGATAACAGAACGAGACTAGCGGCTTGCATGGTTCTTTCGAGCCTCAATGGTTATATTCCATCCTTACCTATGCATGCTTCATGCCAAATATATATTACTATAAACATCAATGAGTTGAATGAATTGCTCATGAGAAATGATGAATGGATTGAGGTAAATTGGTTCGTGACAAGGTGGCAGGATTTGCCCGTTTATTCTTTTTGAAGAGGCTGTACACCGTTCTCCGAGATAAGGTGACAGATGTCCTAAGACACGATAGTTTAAAGAGCCTGACAGTCCTTGGCATTTCATTATGATCTCAAAAGACCACTTAGGTGGTTAAAATGACTCGTCTTGCCTTTTGATGGGGTTAAGGGTTGGTGGTTGTTCTTTGTTAATGATAGGAAGTTCTAATTACTTTTTAACCATCATCCGTTAATACCTAGAATGAGTGAGGCCGGTCTAAGGTAAAGCAATAGTGTGGGGTTCCATTCGCAGGAGTTTGAAGTGTCGAACGAAAAAGACGATAAAGAAAAAGTAGATGAAAAGCCGGCAGGCCAAGAGACGCCTGAAGAAGGCGAAGGTGCCGCAAAAAAAGGATTAAGCAAAAAGCTTAAAATCATCATCGCCGCAGGTCTTGCTCTCGTGGTTTTGGGCGGCGGTGCCGCGGCCTTCTTTTTATTGCATGGGTCAAGTGAACAAGCTCAGAAGGAAGATCAAGCCAAAGAAGCGGCTGCCGAGAAAGGCAAGATAACTTATTATCCGCTAGGCGATTTGTTGGTTAACTTAAGCGGGGAAGGAAAACATCCTAATTTCCTTAAAGTGAAAATTAGTCTCGAATTAGCGGATGAAAAAGATGTACCTTTGATCGATGCCATTAAACCGCGCATTATTGATAATTTTCAGGTCTACTTGCGCGAGTTGCGTATTGAAGATTTGCGTGGATCAGCGGGAATGTATCGTCTACGTGAAGAACTTTTAATGCGTGTCACAGAAGCTGCACAGCCTGTACGCATAAGAGATGTTTTGTTTCAGGAAATGCTCGTGCAATGACGGAGCCTTATAATGGATGACACTGCACCATCAGATAACTCAATTGAGGCGGAAGACGTTGCGGCGAATGAACCCGCCGCCCGCGTTTTAAGTCAAAATGAAATTGATAGTCTGCTCGGACTTGATGGTGGTGATTCGGAGTCGCAAGAAAACTCAGGCATTATGGTGCTTATTAACAGCGCCATGGTTAATTATGAACGCCTCCCCATGCTTGAGGTCGTTTTTGATCGTCTTGTGCGTATGATGTCAACGTCGCTACGTAATTTTACATCTGACAACGTCGAAGTCAGTCTTGATCAGATTACCTCGGTGCGTTTTGGTGACTACTTAAACTCTATTCCTTTGCCGGCGATGTTGACCGTCTTTAAGGCTGACGAATGGGACAATTCTGGCCTTATGATGGTCGACAGTGCCATGATCTATTCCATCGTGGATGTGTTGCTGGGCGGCCGTCGTGGTACATCGGCTATGCGTATTGAAGGGCGCCCTTATACGACAATCGAACGCAATCTTGTCGAGCGTCTTGTGCGTGTTGTTCTCGCGGATATGTCCGGTGCTTTTGATCCTTTATCCCCAGTTACATTTCGGTTTGATCGTCTTGAAACCAACCCTCGTTTCGCGACCATCGCACGTCCAGCCAATGCTGCGGTCTTGGCTAAATTACGTATTGATATGGAAGATCGCGGAGGGCGTATTGAAATTCTTATCCCTTATGCGACCCTTGAACCGATCCGTGAACTTCTCCTTCAAATGTTCATGGGCGAAAAATTCGGACGCGATTCAATCTGGGAAACCCATTTAGGCAATGAATTGTTGATGACGGATATGAAAATGCACGCGGTTCTTGATGAAGTGACTTTACCGCTTGCTGAAATTATGAATTGGAAACCTGGAACTCAACTCATGTTAAACGTCAAGGCAGATGATCTTGTGTCCTTGCGCGCGGGAGAAGTTACATTATTTCGCGGACGTATGGGGTCGTTAAATGGCCATATGGCTGTAAAAGTTGAACAGATTCCGATGCAAGAAAAGAAGGATATCTAACCTATGATGAATGAATGGGTACGTGCAGCTCTTGATATAATCCTCATTGCGGTGGTTGGCAGTGGTGTGGCGCAGGCTGTGCGCCTCATTCGTCATCTAAGAGGATTGAGACAGGGACGTATTGAAATGGAACGCTTTGTGTATGAGTTTAATGCCACCGTCTTGCGTGCGGAGGCGGGTATTAAGGGGTTGCGTCAAGCCGCTCGCGATAGTGGCGATGATTTGGAGAAACTGGTTGAGAAAGCCGTAACGTTACGTGATGAACTCCAATTTATTGTCGAACATGCGGATCAATTAGCGGATCGTATTAGTAAAGCCGCGAGCACGATTGCGCGCTCGGAAGGTAAAGATTTGGAGATGCCGCCTCTTAGTAAATCGGCAGGCGCAAAAACAAGCTCTGCCATCGCGGCTGATCCGGCGTCAAACCGTGATAAACCATCCGGACCGCGCGTTGAGAAAACATCCGAGGCAGCTAAAAGTGGCCCATCATCAAGGGCTGAGAAAGAATTACTCCAAGCACTTCAAAAGTTGAATTAAATGGCCATGATCCGCTCTTTCCTCAATCCTCGCTTTCTTCTTCCTCTTATGATTTTCATGGGGGTTGTTGTTATGGGAATTCGTTTGGGGGATATCTGGGAAACACTTCATTCCGGGCACATATCATCACCGCAGGCCTTCGCGGAAACAAAAAATCAAGCCCCAGCGCCTGCCGCTCTTTCTACCCCAGACCCTGTTGAAAAGGCCGATGTAGCGCCGGTCAAAAATTCAGCTCCCGCTATGGACCGACCCATGTTAATGCCGGGGCAAGATACAGACGTATCTCCTGCAGAACTGAAACTTTTGGAGCAATTATCTCAGAGGCGAGATCAGCTCGATGCACGTACGAAAGACCTTGATACGCGCGAGGCTCTTATAAGAATAACCGAAACGCGGGTTGATCAAAAGATTAAAGAAATGGACAAATTGCGTGGGCAATTGCAAGCCATGGTTGATCGACTGGGGGAAGCGCAAAATGCTCAAATCGAAAATCTTGTTAAAATTTATGAAACTATGAAACCCGAAGAAGCGGCGCGTATTTTTGAAACGCTTGATATGCCCGTGCTCTTGGGGGTTATTCAAAAGATGAAACCAGCTCGCACGGCGCCTATTATGGCCAAAATGGCGCCTGAGAAGGCCAAAGAACTAACTGTGGCTCTTACCAAACAAGATCAATTGCCACAGGTTAAGTAATCCCCTATGAAATTTAGTTTACAATAAAGAACCTGCGATCCCTGTTGATAAAGGTGTTTTGATGGCCGTTAACATGAATATGAATATCCTCGTTGTTGATGATTATAAAACAATGTTGCGCATCATTGATAATTTATTGAAGCAATTGGGGTTTAAAAATATTTTGCAAGCGATTGATGGAAATGTAGCTTTGCAGCAATTGCGCGAGAAAGAGTTTGGACTGATTATTGCGGATTGGAATATGGAGCCAATGACGGGGCTGCAATTACTGAAGGAAGTAAGAGCGGACGACAAATTAAAACCCATACCCTTTATAATGGTGACCGCAGAAAGTAAGACAGAAAACGTGATCGCGGCGAAAGCCTCAGGGGTCAATAATTACATTGTGAAGCCGTTTAATGCCGAAACACTCAAACAAAAGCTTGTGACTGTGATTGGCTCCTTTTAAGACAAAGGGAGATGCTTTTTATTTTCAAGATATGATCGGACCATGCCTTGCTAAGCTTAGGGTGGCCTTCGAGTGTAAGGATCCTAAAATTGAGAGCCTTGTTCCAAGGATGGGTGAAAAGCTTTGCTTTGGATGACATAAGAGATAGGGGGTAATCCTTCTCGGGTTCTTGAGAAAAAGTTATTAAAAAGGCCTCAAATGCCCCAAAAGATGTCATGGACGAGAATGAAAGAGATCAGCTTTTGGATGGAAAATGAGCTTTCGCGGGCTTTTTTTCATTCACCCTGAGAAGATAAATATGCAAATCATCTTGCCCCTTCCTCCAGATTCAGCTTAAAGTCACACCCCATGGAAAAAGCTATATCACCAACATTGGCAGCCATTCCCGCTGCAATTGCTAAATTGAGCTTCGAAGAGGCCTTGGCGGAACTTGAAAAACTCGTCAAACAACTTGAGGATGGCAAAGCCAAACTGGACGATGCCATAGGTGCCTATGAACGAGGAGCCTATCTCAAACGTCACTGTGAAGCTAAGCTACGTGAAGCCCAAGCCAAGATTGAACAAATTACGGTTGCCAGTGATGGTGGCCTTTCATTATCTCCTTTCAACTCTTAACCTCTCACCGAGTATCCTATGCCCTCCATAAGCCCTTCCCTTGCTGCTGCGATGGCGGATGCCGCCAATGCAATTACTGAATCGCTTGATCGTATTTTGCCAAAGTCGGATTTTCCTGAGCAAAAATTATTTAATGCCATGCGCTATGGCGTTTTAGGAGGGGGCAAAAGATTACGACCTTTCTTGGTGTTGAATTCAGCAAGTATTTTTGGTGTTGGTGGCGATTGTGCATTGCGCGTTGCGGCAGCGGTCGAATGTATTCATTGTTATTCTCTTATTCATGATGATTTGCCAGCAATGGACAATTCTGATTTGCGTCGTGGCCGTCCCACAGCTCATAAGGAATATGATGAAGCAACGGCTATTTTGGCAGGCGATGCTTTGCTAACGTTAGCCTTTGAACTTTTGGCTGATCCGCGAACACATGAAGATCCTCAAGTGCGCTGTCGGCTGGTTACGGCCCTGGCTAAAGCTTCGGGTGTTCATGGTATGGTCGGGGGTCAAATGTTAGATTTGATTGCGGAGACGACTCAGCTTGATATCGGGGCCATTACACGTCTTCAACGTCTTAAAACGGGCGAATTAATCGCCTTCTCCGCAGAAGCTGGCGCTATTTTAGGTAAGGCATCGGTTCAGCATCATAATGCTTTGCGTGCATATGCCCATGATCTCGGTCTTGCCTTTCAAATCATTGATGATTTGTTAGATGCAGAAGGGACTGAAGAAGAAACGGGTAAATCTGTACAACGTGATGCTAAAGCGGGTAAGGCTACGTTCGTGACCATTTTAGGTGCTGATCGGGCGCGCAATCAGGCGAAGCTATTGTCAGAACAGGCTATTCAACATCTAGGCATTTTCGGTGGACGAGCAAAACAATTGGAAGATGTTGCCCGTTTTGTCGTGGATCGCAAAAACTAATTGAACTGTTTAAATAGCCCCTTTCGATGTTTGGCAATTTTAGGTGAACGCCAGAGATTTCAAAGGGAAAGCTGTCATTTATGGCTGTGGCTCAGGGACTAAACGATCGAGTGGAGGAAGTGGTACATGGCACGTAAAAAACAGCTTTCGTTATCAACGAGCTCAAACAAAAAAGTGCCTAAGCCTGAGGCTAATCCAATGTGGGGTGGGCATTATGCAGGAGGACCTGCTGCTATTATGGCGGAGATTAACTGTTCGGTTGATCTTGATCAGCGGCTTTATGCCCAGGATATAATAGCCTCAAAGGCTCATGCCGTTATGTTGGTAAAACAAGGCATTATTTCTAAAAAAGATGGCCAAGACATTGCGCGAGGACTTGATCTTATTTTCAAAGAGATTAAGGCCGGCGAGTTTCAATTTAAGCGTGCTCTCGAAGATGTTCACATGAATATTGAGGCTCGGCTTAAAGAGATCATAGGTGATGCTGCAGGGCGCCTCCATACAGGGCGTTCGCGTAATGATCAAGTTGCTACGGACTTTCGATTATGGCTAAGGGACGCTCTTGATGAAATTGATGGAGCCTTGGCCGATTTACAACAAGCGCTTCTTGATCAGGCCGAGCAGCATTATGACACTCTGATGCCAGGGATGACGCATTTGCAATCCGCTCAGCCCGTGACTTTTGGTCACCATATGATGGCTTATGTTGAGATGATCGGACGTGATCGTGATCGTTTCCAAGATGCGCGTAAACGTGTGAATGAAATGCCCTTAGGTGCGGCGGCATTAGCGGGAACCTCATTTCCTATTGATCGATTAATGACAGCTAAGCTTTTGGGATTTGATCGACCTATGACAAACTCGATGGATGCAGTGTCTGCACGCGATTTTGCCCTCGAATTTTTATCGTCGGCGAGCATTGCCGGCGTTCATTTGTCTCGTTTGGCCGAAGAAATTACACTTTGGGTAAGTCCGCATTTTAATTTTGTGACTTTATCGGAAGCCTATACAACCGGTAGTTCGATTATGCCGCAAAAGCGAAACCCAGATGCCGCCGAGCTTGTAAGGGGCAAGGCGGGGCGTCTTTTAGGGTCTTTCACCACTTTATTTGTTGTCATGAAAGGTTTAGCCCTCACTTACGCCAAGGATATGCAAGAAGATAAAGAACATGTTTTTGATGCTGTTGATACTCTTCACCTCATGATTGCTGCCATGGCTGGTATGGTGCGCGATATGGCCCCTAATAAGAAGGCTTTAGAAGAGGCCCTTAAGGTGGGTTATATTACAGCAACCGATTTAGCCGATTGGCTCGTTCGTGTGGCCAATGTACCTTTTCGTGAAGCCCATCATATTACGGGAAAGATGGTGCGTTTGGCGGAACATAAAAAGGTGCGACTGGATGAGTTGGCGCTGGACGATATGCAGGCTATTGATGGGCGAATCTCACAGCAAGTCTTTTCGGTGCTTTCTCCTGGATATGCAGTCAAGAGCCGAACCAGTTTTGGTGGTACAGCCCCTCAGCAGGTAAAAAAGGCTATTAAAAAGGCGCGTCAGCGCTACTTATAAGGGCAAAAACGCTTATTTTTACTGCGTTACAGCGCTCTTCTAAGATTAACACCTTAGTATTTAATACTTTCATCATTTTTGGTTATGGTCGATGCCGAGTTGTGGGTCATCAAGCCGGGGATAACTTTTAAATTTGAGAGAGAAAAATTGCTTTGAAGATAAAAATACTGGAACTACAGAAAAAAACGAATTAAGAGTAATAAATTACCTAAGGGAGAGAGTGAAATGTCAAAACCTCTAAGAAAAAATAAGGTAATTAGGGCGAAACGTAACCAAAGAATGTTTGCAGGAAGAGTTTAAAAAGGTTCCGCCTGCGATGGTTAAAACGATATTCGATTTCCTTAAGATACATCGGAAAGTGATATTTGGAAACACC